>Ga0307989_1001710_pt1 | contig 11281 bp, 9 predicted proteins | sample EllFjometagen185_FD_203164 | JGI IMG/M metagenome (GOLD analysis project Ga0307989, IMG submission 203164) | Marine microbial communities from Ellis Fjord, Antarctic Ocean - #185 | ecosystem: Environmental > Aquatic > Marine > Unclassified | place: Southern Ocean | collected 2014-10-08 | reverse complement strand
CTTTATGATTTAGTATTGTATCAATATGGCATCCCTTATATTTCTACAATTGCATTCATTTTAGTAATTGCTAGTTTAGTACAATTTGTAGAAATGTTTATTAAAAAAACAAGTAAATCATTATATAAGAGTCTTGGTATATACTTACCATTAATTACTACTAACTGTGCAATTTTAGGTGTTAGTGAAGGTAATATTACAAATATATGGACAAATACAATCCCTTATTGGGACGGTCTATTCCTTGCAGTATCTACTGCAGTAGGAACAGGACTTGGATTTGGATTAATAATTTTTGCTTTCTCATCAATTAGAGAAAAATTAGAAGCAAGCAATGTACCAGCTGCTTGGAAAGGTGTTCCTATTAGTTTAGTTGTAGCTGGAATTATGAGCTTAGCTTTCTTAGGACTTGCAGGTATAATCTAATGTTAGTACCAGTATTAGTTATTGGAGGATTAGTTTCTCTTTACATTGGAACTTATCTACTTAATAAAAGAGTTCCAATACCAGAAGAATGTAGAGTTTTGGTCGATGAAGTAAAATGTACTGCATGTCATATTTCTACATGTAGCTATAAGAAATAGGAGGAGAAAACAATGACAGCCCTAATTACATTATCAATAATGGGACTAGTTTTAGGACTAGGTCTTGCTTACGCTGCTGAAATACTTAAAGTTAAAGTAGATGAGCGAGTTGAAGCAGTTACGAATTTTCTTCCTGGAGTGAATTGTGGAGCTTGTGGGTATCCTGGTTGTGCAGGATTTGCTGAAGCAATATTAGATGGAGAAGTTGAAAAATTCTCTGACTGTAAACCGGGTAAAAATATACACTACGATCCAATAATTGAGTATTTAAAAGAACATCCGAGTGCGGATGGAAAAGTCATCAAAATAGTTAAATAGATAGGTGAAAACCTGTCTATTTTTTTGATTTAAGTCAATTATAACAATTGACAACATTACAATAATGTAAACGCTTTTAGCGGGTACTAATAATGCCATATTAGTTGAAAACCTAAAATATAAATGATATAATTATTTCGGACTTTTTAGAAAAAATATATTTATATAGAAAGGTGAAATCTATGAAAAGAATTTATATGTTTGGTGAGGGTACTAAAGAACAAAAGAATTTACTTGGTGGTAAAGGTGCTAACTTATCAGAAATGAAAACGATGGGCGTTCCTGTTCCTCCAGGATTCGTTGTTACTACAGAAATGTGTACAGATTATTACAAAAACGGAGGAAAAAACTCAGACGAATTACTTGCAGACTTAAGAGTATATACTAAAAGATTAGAAGAAGAAACTGGAAAAGAATTTGGTAGTAATACTAATCCTTTACTTTTATCAGTACGTTCAGGTGCTAGAGTTTCAATGCCTGGTATGATGGATACAGTTCTTAACCTAGGATTAACAAAAAAATCTGTTCTTGGAATGGTTGAAAAAACTGGGAATCCTAAATTTGTTTACGACATATACAGAAGATTCATTCAAATGTTTGCTGAAGTTGTACAAGGAGTAGAATACGAATTATTCGGAAGTGTTATTGATAGCATGAAAGAAAAAAGAGGATATTCTTCTGACCTTGAAATGAAAGCTGCAGACTGGAAAGAAGTAGCTGAAGCATTCTTAGTTACTGTTGAAAAAGAAACTGGAGCACCATTCCCAGAAGATCCATTTACACAACTTGAAATGGCAGTTAATGCAGTATTCGAATCATGGGATACTCCACGTGCTAGAATTTACCGTGATCATAATAAAATTGATCATTCTTGGGGAACTGCAGTTAGTGTTCAAGAAATGGTATTTGGTAATACAGGGGAAGACTCAGGTACAGGAGTATTATTTACAAGAAATCCTAAATCTGGGGTTAAAGAAATATTTGGAGAATTCTTATTTAATGCACAAGGTGAAGACATTGTTGCTGGAATTAGAACTCCATTAAAACTTAATGAACTTGCAGAAAAAACTCCTGTAATTTATAAAGAACTAACAGACATCTTAGACGATTTAGAAGCACACTATAGAGATATGCAAGATATCGAATTCACAATTGAAGAAGGAAAATTATTCATTCTTCAAACTAGAAATGGTAAAAGAACTGGAGCTGCAGGAATTAAGATTGCAGTAGATATGGTTGCTGAAGGATTATTATCAAAAAAAGAAGCAGTAGCATCAATTGATGTTAATGCAGTTGATCAATTACTTCACCCAGTATTTAACCAAGATAAATTAGCAGAAGCAACAATTATTACTAATGGATTAGCTGCAAGCCCTGGTGCTGCAACTGGTAAAATCGTATTTAGTTCTGAAAGAGCTGCTGAATTAAAAGAAGAAAGTAACGCTAAATTATTATTATTTAGAAAAGAAACTTCACCAGAAGATATCGAAGGTATGATTTTATGTGAAGGTTTCGTTACTCAACTTGGTGGAATGACTTCACATGCTGCAGTAGTAGCACGTGGGATGGGTAAATGTTGTGTATCAGGTTGTAGTGAACTTCAAATTAATGAAGAAGAAGCATACATGATTATCAATGGTGTTAAATACAAAGAACTTACTCCATTTAGTATTGATGGAACTACAGGAAATGTTTATGCTGGAACTATTGAAACTATGTCACCAGAATTTAGTGAAGATTTCCAAACAATCCTAACATGGTCAAAAGAAATCAAACATTTAGGTGTTAAAGCTAATGCAGACAATGAAAGAGACAGTCTTCAAGCATTAAAATTTGGTGCTGAAGGTATTGGTCTTTGCAGAACTGAACATATGTTCTTTGATGATACAAGAATCACAGACGTTCGTCGTATGATTATTGCTGAATCATTAGAAGAAAGAGAACTCGCTTTAGAAAAATTACTTCCTCATCAATTAAAAGATTTTACTGAAATCTTTAATGCAATGGAAGGTAAAACAGTTTGTATTCGTCTATTAGATCCACCACTACATGAATTCTTACCTCAAGCTGACGAAGTTGATGAAGTTGCAAAAAAATTAAATATTACTCCAGACAGATTACATAGAGCTCTAGAAACTTTACATGAATTCAATCCTATGCTTGGTCATAGAGGTTGTAGATTAGGTGTTTCATACCCAGAAATCAGTGTAATGCAAACGAAAGCTATTATCATGGCGGCAATTAATGTTGCTAAATCTGGTAAAATAGTTAAACCAGAAATTATGGTACCTCTTGTATCAACTATTAAAGAATTATCTTACTTAAAAGAGTATATTATTAATACAGCAGATGGCTTAATCGCTGAATCTGGAATTAAATTAGACTACAAAGTAGGAACAATGGTTGAAACTCCTCGTGCTGCATTAATTTCTGACGAAATTGGAGAAATCGCAGATTTCATTAGTTTCGGAACAAATGACTTAACACAAATGACATTCGGATTCAGCCGTGATGACGCTGGGAAATTCTTAAAAGATTATAATGCTAAGAATATCTTAGATTCTGATCCATTTGCTGCTGTTGATCAAAAAGGTGTTGGGAAACTAGTTCAAATATCTACTAATGCTGCAAAAGCTGCAAACAAAGACATCGTAGTTGGTGTATGTGGAGAACATGGTGGAGAACCAACAAGTATTGATTTCTTCCATAACGCAGGACTTAACTATGTATCTTGTTCACCATTTAGAATTCCAGTAGCTATTATTGCTGCTGCACAATCACAATTAAAAAACAAAAGATAACATAATAAATTAAAGCACTGAATTTTCAGTGCTTTTTTGTTATAATTATATTGGTGATGGAAATGATAAATAATGATTGGAAAGATATTTTGAAAGATGAATTTAATAAAGACTATTATAAGCAACTAAAATTATTCATTGATAGTGAATACAATGAAAAGACAATATTCCCTATCAAAGAAGAAATATTCAATGCTTTTAAGCTTTGTTCCTTTAGCAACACTAAAGTTATTGTATTTGGACAAGATCCATATCATAATTTAAATCAAGCACATGGTCTTGCTTTTAGTGTTCTTAAAGGAAATAAAGTACCTCCTTCACTTAAAAATATCTATAAGGAATTATATAGTGATCTTGGAATTAATGAACCACCTCATGGGGAGTTAACTTCTTGGGCAGGAGAAGGAGTGCTTTTACTTAATACGATTTTGACAGTTGAAAAACATTTGCCACTCAGTCACAAGGGCAAAGGTTGGGAGACATTTACAGACAATATTATAAGATTATTAAATGCTGATGACAGACCCAAAGTGTTTGTTTTGTGGGGAAATAATGCAATATCCAAAAAGATAATTATAGATAACCCTAATCACTTAGTATTAACATCAAGTCATCCTTCACCCTTTTCAGCAAGAATATCATTTCTTGGAAGTAAAGTATTCTCTAGAATTAATTCATTTTTAAGAAAGACTAATCAATCAGAAATTAGTTTCATCATCAAATAGTTAAACTTGTTGAATAAACATATAAAAAGAGTTATTATAAATGTAAATCAGAGTAACTATTTCGCGTTAAGTGTTATACCATGGGAAGTTGGGTATAAACGAACACATTTTTGTGGCGGTGGAATAGTGCGTCCGCTGTAAAATTGCATCTTTTTGGTGCTTTCTTGTGGGCCTCTTATTAATTTAAGGAGGTTTTTTATATGCAAAAGAAAAAGAGTTTATTTACAACTCAATCTCTAACCAGAGTAGCAATACTTGTTTCAATGAGTTTCTTATTAAAATCTTTTTTTGTTTTAACACTTCCGACTTATCGTTTCACATTTTATGATATTCCTTTAATGATATCTGGGATAATGTATGGTCCGATTATTGGAGGATTAAGTGGGTTAATAGTTGATTGGTTCAACATTTTAGTGCCAAATTATGCGACAGGATTTAATCTGTTTACTATTTCTTCTATGATGTGGGGAATAATTCCAGGACTATTGTTATTTGGAAGAAAAGACCTATCATTAGTAAGAATAATTAATGCAGTCTTAATCACAAGTATTATAGTATTCAGTATTAATACATATCAACTTTATCTATTTATTGGAAGTGGAATGTTGGCTGAGTTACCATTTAGAGTGGCAACACTCGTTATTAAATTACCAATCCAAGTGGCTTTGATTGATATCTTGTTTAAAAGAGTATTAGTTTGGAATTTAAAATTTGTAAAATCAAGATAACCTCAAAGGGTTATCTTTTTTATGGGAAAAGGTCATAAAAAAAGCGATAATTAATATCGCTTTTAAAATTCAACTATTTTAATTTCACCTTCACCAAGATGTAAGTCTAAGATGTTAAACTCATAGAATTGAGTAAACTTTCTTGGATCTTCATGTGTCGAAAATAATAATCTACCATTCATTGATGTGTTTCCTGACAATCTTCTTAACTCATCAATATTGGGTCTGAGTAATTGTTGTTTGTATGTATCAGCATTTGCTAATATCATTAAACAAGAATCTTTGTCTTTTTTTGTCTTTTTAAAGTACGCCAATCCAATAAAAGTATTTGAGTGGTCAGTATTGTAAATTGGAACGAAAGATTTTGTATTTGTTATTTCTTTTAACCATTTCTTTCGAATTGGTTTAATGAAGTCTAGGATATCAGGTAGTTCCCATCTTCGAGGATTTGTGTAATGGAATTGATACTTATCAAATAGAGCAAGCTTTCCATTGTATGGATCAAGTCTGTCTAAACTATACTGTTCATTCTTTCTACTATCGAGTCCAGTATTCATTGGTTGTCTCTCAAAAACTTCTTGTCCACTATTGATGAAAGGAACTGAATTAGGAATGAACATATTTAAAACAGTAAGCATTCTTGATAATTTTTCATAACCATCTCTTGCAGCAAGTCTAGGAGTATCGTGAGTTTCACCACATGCAAACATTGGAAGTGGAAGGTTATTAATACCATAAACGAACTCGTGAAGACTTCCTTCAAATACTCTGGGTTCCATCACAAAACCGTTTCCGATAATCATATTGTATCCAGCTTTTTTAGCAAGTGATGCATTTACTGGTTGTAATTCTTCAGCAATAAACGAGAAATCTGCATCATTTTCTTTTGCTTTTGACATGATCATAGCTAGTAGTTTACTAGGTAAAGCATGTCCCATATCAATTCGTGCTCCATCAATTCCAAATCTTCTTTGATAACTAGGAACTATATCGGCAAGTATTTCCCATAATTCCATATTAGGAATTTCACCATGATACATGTTTGACTTAATAGTATCAAATAAAATATATGGAGGACGGTCAGTTGTATCTAAAAAGCCAATTGTTTCTTTTGGAATATCTTTATACATTCTAAAGAAAGTAACATCAGTCCATGGAGGTTGTGAATCATTAATGTGGTCACTAAATGCTGGGGCAACTCTAAGATCAAAATGTGTTTCGATTTCTTTGTCTAATTCAGCACTATCTTTAATTTCATTCCATAGCTTTTTATTTTGAGTTTTTGGGTCATATTGGAACATATTTATATGACGATATGTATCACTATCTTCGTAAACCTTTCTCATAAGATCTATAGAAGGAACGCTTGTATCACCAATATTTTTTATTTTGGGAACTTTATAGTTAGCATATTCACTAGCTTTAATCCAATAAAACCAATCTGGATAATCTTTTATTAGATCATTACTAACTGAGTTAGTTCTAGGAATGATATCTATCATAACTCTCATATCTAAAATATGACATGCCTCAACAAATGCTTTGAATTCTTCATCAATCGTCATATCACAATTAGTTAGAGGGTCTTTTAAATTAGGATCTAGTTCGTTAAAGTTAGAAACGCCATATGGACTACCTAAATCACCTTTTTTGTCTTTTAAACTAAATTTAGAGATTGGTAACATATAGACAACATCTACACCCATTTTTTTAAGAAGTGGCAATAGAGATAACATTTTAACAAATGAACCTGTTTCGCTCATATTATAGATGTTCTTCTCTTCGAGTTTTCCAGAGCGATCACTGTCCCATGCTGAACTTGTTCTAATCATAGTTGAATAAACAACACTTTGTTTTATCCAATCTCCACCTAAGTAAGATTTTGGATGCTTTTTATTTAACGCTTTTGAAAGAGAATCTTGATAGTCAAGATTCTCTTTCTTATTTGGTAAAATGTAATCCTTGATTATTGAACTGTAAAATTCATATGGATTCACAATAAGTTCATTCGTTGGAGTTTTCACAAATTTGGACTTGTCATAATCAAAACAATTCCATAAATCTGGAATTGTATAGTTATATACTGATGTACCTTTGTTCTTCTCTAATGTTGCTAGTAATTTCTCTAGCATTAAGTTCTTCATATTATCAACTCTCTTCAAATTATATTATATAATATATAGATAAGAAATCAACCATTATATTCAAATATGAAAACGCTACCGCAAGGTTGTATAATACTATGAAATTACATGAAAAAGTAGTATAATTATCGTGACAAGAGGTGATTTGATGAAAAAACCAGTAATATTAATAGTAATGGATGGGTTTGGAATTAGTGATCAAGTTGAGGGAAATGCTGTAAAAATGGCAGACACTCCTAATTTGGATTTATTGATGAAAGAATACCCAACTAATTACTTAAATGCCCACGGATTGAATGTGGGACTTCCTGAAGGTCAAATGGGAAATAGTGAAGTAGGACATTTGAATTTGGGTGCAGGAAGAATAGTATTTCAATCATTAACTAAAATTAATAACGCTATAAAAGATGGATCATTCTTTAAGAACACAGCATATTTGAATGCGATTAAAAATGCACTTGAGAACGACTCAAAATTACATATTTTTGGATTACTAAGTGATGGAGGAGTTCATTCACATATTAAACACATAAAAGCATTAGTAGATATGGGTAAAGAGTATGGAGTTAAAGAAACATATTTCCATGCATTTTTGGACGGAAGAGATGTACCTCCAAAATCTTCAGTATCTTATGTTAAAGATTTAGAAAATCATATGGAAGTTATCCATTATGGTAAAATTGCTAGTGTTCATGGAAGATATTATGCTATGGACAGAGATAAAAACTGGGATAGAGTTCAACCTTCTTATGACATAATTTGTAATGCAAAAGGAAAACATGCAAATACTGCTAGTGAAGGAATACTTGCTTCTTATGAAAATGGAATAGTAGACGAATTTGTTTATCCATTTAATGTTGAAAAAGAAGGTATAGTAACAAATAAAGATAGTATCATCTTTGCGAATTTCAGACCTGACAGAGCAATTGAAATAGGTACAGCTATGTCAAATCCTACAAAATCAGGATTAGATTACAGTAATGGACCAACAGATATTACATTTGTTTCGACAATGTCTTATAACGCTAGTGTATTAGGAGAAATTGCCTTTCCACTAGTTGAACTGAAAAATATGTTCGGTGATGTAGTTAGTGCTGCTGGACTTAATCAATTAAGAATTGCTGAAACTGAAAAATATGCACATGTGACATTCTTCTTTGATGGTGGAATGGATAAAGAAATTAAAAATAGTGATAGAGCATTAATTAATTCTCCAAAAGTTGCTACTTATGATTTAATGCCAGAAATGAGTGCTTATAAAGTAACTGATAGAGTATTAGATGAAATAGAATCTAATAAACATGATGTTATTATTTTAAACTTTGCAAATTGCGATATGGTAGGACATACAGGTGTTATTCCTGCAGCAGTTAAAGCAGTTGAAGTAGTTGATGAGTGTGTTGGGAAAGTAGTAGATGCTATTTTAGATAAGAATGGTGTAGCTCTTATTACCGCAGATCATGGGAATGCCGAAAAGATGGTTGATGAAGACGGAAATATTTTTACTGCACATACAATTAATAAAGTTCCATTAATTATTACAAATAAAAATATCGCTATTAGAGATAATGGAGTATTGGCTGATATTGCACCTACATTACTAGAGTTTTTAGGAGTAGAGCAACCGGCTGAAATGACTGCGAAAAGCTTAATTATTAAGAAAGAGGAGTAATCCTCTTTTTTTTCTTGAAAGTGTTTTCAGTGTGATAATATCATTTGTAAAGTAAACTAATTAGGACTATAATAACTATGTATGTTAATATTTATAATTTATATATAAAAGGAGATGTTTTATTATGCCATACATTACTGATGTATACGCAAGAGAAGTATTAGATTCACGTGGTAACCCAACTGTTGAAGTTGAGGTTTATACTGATTCAGGATCATTTGGTAGAGCAATTGTACCTAGTGGTGCATCTACAGGTGAACATGAAGCTGTAGAATTACGAGATGGAGTTAAATCTAGATATTTAGGAAAAGGTGTAGAAACTGCAGTTAACAATGTTAATGATTTTATTGCACCTGAAATTTTAGGAATGGACGTAACTCAACAAGTATTAATTGATCAAATCATGATCGAACTAGATGGAACTAAAAATAAAGCAAAATTCGGAGCTAACGCAATACTTGGTGTTAGCATGGCAGTTGCAAGAGCTGCAGCTGACTTTGTAGGGTTACCTTTATATTTATACTTAGGCGGATTTAACGCTAAAGAAATACCTACACCAATGATGAATATTATTAATGGTGGATCTCATGGAGACAACAATGTTGATTTCCAAGAATTTATGGTTATGCCTGTTGGAGCTCCTACATTTAAAGAAGCTTTAAGAATGGGTGCAGAAGTATTCCACAGTTTAAAATCAGTTTTAAAAGGTAAAGGATATAACACTTCAGTAGGTGATGAAGGTGGATTTGCTCCGGACCTTAAAAGTAATGAAGAAGCTTTAGAAGTTATTATGGAAGCTATTAAAGGTGCTGGATATGTACCTGGTAAAGACGTAATGCTTGCAATGGATGTTGCTAGTAGTGAATTCTACGATAAAGCAAAAGGTAAATATGTTCTTGCTGGAGAAGGCGGAAAAGAATTAACTTCAAAAGACTTAGTAGATTTCTATGAAAAACTAGTTGATAAATACCCAATTATCTCAATTGAAGACGGACATGATGAAAATGACTGGGCTGGATGGAAATTAATGAATGACAGACTTGGTAAGAAAATTCAAATAGTTGGAGACGATTTATTCGTTACTAACACTGAAAGATTATCAAGAGGAATCAAAGAAGGTAGTGCAAACTCTATTTTAATTAAACTTAACCAAATTGGTAGTTTAACTGAAACATTCCAAGCAATTGAAATGGCTAAAAAAGCTGGATACACTTGTGTTATCTCTCACCGTTCAGGTGAAACTGAAGATTCAATTATAGCTGATGTTGCTGTTGCAACTAATGCAGGTCAAATCAAAACTGGTTCATTATCAAGAACTGATCGTATTGCAAAATACAATCAATTATTAAGAATTGAAGATGAACTTGGAGAAACTGCAGTATATAACGGAATCAAATCATTTTATAACTTAGGTAAATAATTATACTTAAAGGACTATTAAATTAGTCCTTTTTTTTATATAATTATATATGGGGTGAATTTTATGACAAAAAAACAAATGATTAGAGTAAGAAACACTATTGTTGTAATATTTTTATCATATCTTACTCTTCAAATAATAAATTATGTTTTTTCATCTACTTTTTATTTATCACTTGCAATCAATTTTTCAAATAGGTACATGCTTTTCGCAGTTGCTTATTTTTTAATTTCCCTAAATCTTAACAATCATGGGAAAGAATCAAGGCGATTCTTCTTTTTAGTTATCTCTATTTTTGTATTAACAATGGCTCCAATATGGTTCCTTATATACAATATTAAAGAATTTGACCTAAACGATCCTTTAAGTAGTCTTCTGTATATAAATCTTTTGTTACATTTACTGAGTTTATATACAATAACTTATTCAATGAGAATGATTAGAAAGATTAACTCATCAAGAAAAAACAAGAAAAAGTTCTTCTATCTTCCTCATATTATTTATTTAACATTACTTACTTTATTTGTTTTGAACGACTTTGAAATCACATCAGTTCCACCACTCTATTTAGATGGAATAGGGTTGCTTGGAGCTATGATTCTAATCAGAAGTATAACTCGTTTTCAATATGTTGTTATTGAATAAAATGATTCCTTTATTATTATAAAAAGAGCATTAGCACTTTTTATAAATAAAACTACTAATTTTATAGTAGTTGGGATATAATATAATAGTTTTATAAGGAGTGATTTTATGTTGGCCCTTTTTGCTCAATATTTCTTGCTTGCATTTATAGTTATTTATGCGACAAGTAAATTAGGATATTTTGTTGATGAACTTGATAAAAAAAGTAATATAAGTGGAGCAGTGATTGGTGGAATATTATTAG
>Ga0307989_1001708_pt1 | contig 11305 bp, 8 predicted proteins | sample EllFjometagen185_FD_203164 | JGI IMG/M metagenome (GOLD analysis project Ga0307989, IMG submission 203164) | Marine microbial communities from Ellis Fjord, Antarctic Ocean - #185 | ecosystem: Environmental > Aquatic > Marine > Unclassified | place: Southern Ocean | collected 2014-10-08 | reverse complement strand
TCCATTATTAAAGGAGCGGAAAAGCAATTAACTTTTTATCACTACTCCACATAGTTTTAAAATAAATTCGGAATATCAACGTATTGGTTATTCTTTTTTTGATTCAGGCGATCACTACTTATTCAGTGATTAAACATGTTGAAATATATGATGTTCTGATTTTTATTAACACTGTAATTTTGTTAGTTATTTACGAACCATATTTAAATATCAACTTAGTAGAGGAGTTAAAAATGAAGATTCGATTAGTATCGATTTTAGCAATTGCAATATATTTTATTACGACGATGGGTAGTGCTGTGATTGCGGCAGATATCCAAACTGAACTTGCCAAAAAGAGTGTTATTGAACGCATTATTCGCAGAGGAACTTTGCGAGTTGGAATGGCCACTTTTGTACCCTGGGCCATGCAAGATAAAACCGGTAAATGGATCGGTTTTGAGATTGATGTTGCTAAACGTTTAGCTTCAGATATGGGCGTTAAGATTCAATTTACTCCTACTAAATGGGAAGGCTTAATCCCATCTTTATTAACTGGTAAGTTTGATTTAATCATTGCAGGTATGACCGGTACGCCACAAAGATCATTGAAGATTAATTTTACCATCCCCTACGACTATTCCGAAGCCCACGCTGTAATTAATAAGGCATATGAGGGGGAGATCAAAACGATTCAGGATCTAAACAACTCTAAGTACACGATTCTGTTAAGGAACGGCACAACTGCGGTTAGTGATACCAGAACCTTTTTACCCAAAGCCAAGCTTAGACTGTTTTCCGATAGTGGCTCAGTGCTGCAGGAATTGTTAAATAAAAATGGTCATGCCTGGATAGGTGCAGCTCCTGAACCAGCTCAGCGAGTGGTACAAAACCCTAAATATCTTAAATTGTTACCAGGAAGCCTTGTTGCCAGTCCAATCAGTATTGGTGTAAAAAAAGGTGACCCGGATGCTTTAGCGTATTTAAATAATTGGATTAATTTAGTTCGTCACAACGGATTTATTAAAACAAAAGTTGAATATTGGTGGAAAGGCATGGATTGGGAAAAAGATCTGCAATAAAAAGATCTAACAGCTTACATTTTCATGGTATTCTACTGGAATGCGGTAGAATACCAATTGATTAATAGATTAGAACCAGCTGAGGCATTAATCATATGATTAAGAAAAAACGACTTTTTACATTAACAGATTGGATTATTGGATCTATTACCCTGCTGATGGCAATATTTTTTGTTTATCGCCTTTCAGTGGGATTGAATTACAACTGGGCCTGGAGTAAGATTCCCCAGTTTCTATTCCGCTATGATGTCACTAAGGGTGAATGGGTATCTAATATTTTAATGAATGGTTTTTATGTCACCCTACGTCTTAGTATATGGGGAATAATATTGGCCGCATTCTTTGGTGTCCTTATGGGAATATGCCGGTCAGTCAAAATCCATTTTTTTAGATGGACGGCCATCACTTATGTAGAAACGATGCGGAATCTTCCTCCCCTGGTGATTATTTTTATTATGTATTTTTTCATTGGGGATCAAATACTAGCCCCAATGGATTTGTCATATCATGTAGAAGGACTGTCCAGCGGTACCCAAAGTGTTATTGCATTTCTATTTGCAGAGGCGGCCTATTTACCCGCTTTTATATCGGCCCTGCTGACACTGGCAATATTTGAAGGTGCCTATATCACTGAAATTGTAAGGGCAGGGATCGCTTCTGTCGATAAAGGACAGTGGGATGCTTCCCATGCCTTGGGAATGACCTGGTATCAACAGATGCGACATATCATTTTACCACAAACATTTCAACGCATCATGCCACCATTAGCTGGCCAGGTTATTTCTTTAATTAAAGATTCATCTATTGTTTCCATTATTTCCATCCAGGAACTGACTTTTCAAGGAACTGAATTGATGCAGGGCACAATGCATACTATTGAAATCTGGACCGTTGTCACCCTAATGTACCTAACCTTGACACTTCCTTGTTCATTGCTTGTTGAACAAATTGAAAGATACATGGCTAAAAGTGATTATTAAATAAAGAGTGAAAAAAGAACGCCCTGATGGATTCATTTCTGAAACAATTAGGATACCATTCTGATAGTTTTATCATTGAGATATTAAGGTCTTGGGTAGACTAATAGTAAAAAAGGTTTCTTGGTTTTAATATCTATCATTGATTTAGGCGAGAAAAATGTAATACCCCCCCCTCTTAAAACATCCATTCAAAATTTTCCAGGCATTAGGGGCGCGATTATTTGTTTAAGGTTAAAAAAAACAGATCCCGTGTCTCCCCATTGATCCCTAAATTAGATTCTAAAGACTGATTGTACGTTGTGTTTAAACGTTTTACTCTCTATTATCAATATCTGTATTTTTTATTCTACCATAAAAACCATCTCCTTTGGGGATGGCCAGAGGCCAATGGCTTTGCTGAGTTCTGTCATCCTATTATCCATATACGGAAATAAAAAATGAAGGCTATTTCAACGGCACATAATCATCAACCGAGGTATCGGTTATCTCACCGTTTATTGGTATATATCTTGATATGTAGTTCAATTTTTACGATGATCGCAACGGCTTTTCAACTCTATTTCGAATATAAAAGTGAGTTAGAAGATATTCATGCCAACATCAGTATAATAGAAACAAGCTACCTGGAAGCCTTTGCCACTAGCGTTTATAATGTTGATACAAATCAATTGAAAAATCTTCTGCTCGGAGTATCACGAATCAAAGATATTGAATATGTTGAACTGGAAACTAAGTCGATACCAGAAAATTTTAAAACCTTTTTTGGGGATCCAAAATCATCAAAAGATATTGTCAGAAAATTTCCACTGGCAATAAAAAATACTTTAAATCAATCAATAAAAGTAGGTACACTCATTATTGTTGCAGATCTTAAAGGTGTATATGATCGATTATTTAAAAGGGCTATCATTGTTGTGTTCTCAAATGCTGCTAAAACTTTTCCTTCATCCATCTGTATCTTATTGATTATACAATGGTTGATTACTAGTCATTTGCACGTTATGGCACGACATACTGATCAAATTAATTTTGATAAAATGGATGAACCATTGATACTCAATCGCAGGAAATTATTTTCAAAAAAAATCGATGAAATAGATATTGTTGTAAATTCTTTCAACGCCATGCGCGTTCGTCTAAAAAATGATATTTCAAACCGACAAAAGGCAGAACAAAAGTTGAAGGAGGCAGTCAATATTATCAACCGAAGTCCGGCTGTTGTCTTTCTCTGGAAGAATGAGGAAGGGTGGCCGGTAGAATTTGTGTCGGAAAATGTTCAGGAATTAATGGGATATCATGCTGAAGATTTTCTAAATGAAGGATTGCAATATCATCAGATCGTTCATCCTGATGATCTGGATAATATTGTGACAGGCGTCAATTTTAACAATCGTAAAAATGATACAGAAGTGTATTCATCTCCCCCTTATCGAATTATAACCAAAAACGGTGAGGTTAAATGGATTGATGATAGAATCTTCGTTAGACGAGATGAGAATTTAAAGATAACTCACTTACAAGGAATTGTCTTAGATATGACCCATCAGAAGAAAGCAGAAGATCAGTTATATGAAAATGATAAACAATATCAATCAACGCTTAATTCAATGAATGATGGTATTTTTGTGGTTGATAAAAACTTACAGACGATTATTTATAATCGAGCTTTTCAGGAATTCATAAATCCGTTTGAAGCAAATGCGGTTTTAGATAATAGCCATTTATCAACGGTCCTCCCTTTCTTTTCGGGAAAAGTAGCAGAAGAATTTGATTCTGTATTTAAAACGGCAAAATCATTTCTTGGGGAAAAAAATGTAAAATTGAATGATAAAAGTTTAATGATAGAGTACCGAATCATTCCCATCGAAAAAAAAGGTAAAGTATCAAGAGCCATTGCTGTGATTCGAGATATTACTAAGCAAAAATTAACAGCTGAATTAATGGTGCAAAATGAAAAAATGAAATCTCTGGGTGAAATATCAGCCGGAATCGCTCATGAAATCAATAACCCTAATAATTTTATACTATTAAATACATCTTTCCTAAGTGAAGCATGGTCCGGTATTGAATCCATTCTTGATCAGTATCATGCAGAAACCGGGGATTTTGTAATCGGCGGAATCTCTTACTCTGAATTGCGTGATAGTGTTCCTAAACTGTTCATGGGAATACTTGAAGGTGGTGAGCGCATCAAACAGATTGTTCATGAGCTTAAGGAATATGCTTATCCGGAACCAAATACAAACAGGTCATTCTTAAGTCCGAAAACTATTTTAGAATCGGCGATAACATTACTGTCTAATCTCATCAAAAGGTCGACCAATAGTTTCAATATAAAATATGAAGATGATCTTCCTTTAATTTGGGGTAATTTTCAACGGCTGGAACAAGTGATGATAAATTTGATTCAAAACGCTTGTGAAGCTCTGGAGATTTCTAAAAAAAAGATAGATATCACAGTTACTTATGAAAAAGAATCAAATAAGATAGTGATAAAGATCAAAGATGAAGGTAAAGGTATTTCGGAAAAAGATATCAAGAGAATCAAAGATCCCTTTTTTACCACTAAAAGAGGAAAAGGAGGTACCGGTTTAGGGCTGTTTGTCAGCGATGGGATTATTGATGAGCATCATGGTAAGTTAGAGTTTTCCTCTACAATCGGCAAAGGAACAACGGCCAGTATCAGTTTAGCGATCGATAAAACATAATTGCATTTTATTTCATTAATTTCCGGCTATCACCAATATGATTTTATGCAGATGACCATTACAAGTAATTGACACTATGAAAAAAAAATTAACGCCTAAAAATCCAATATTGATTGTTGATGATGAAAAGCATGCCCTGGAAAGCTTCAATATGACCCTGCTTTCATTGGGATTTAATCATAAGATTCTTTGCAATGACAGCCGCAATGTTATGATGATGTTGTCAGAGCAAAAAGTCGAATTGATTCTACTGGATTTGATCATGCCCCATATTTCTGGAGAAGAGTTGCTAGACAAAATTTCCAGTGAATATCCTGAAATTCCGGTGATAATTGTAACAGGTGTTAACGAATTAAAAACTGCTGTTCGGTGTATGCGCCAGGGAGCTTTTGATTATATTCTGAAACCTGTAGATAAAGATCGTTTGAAGAATAGTATTCGCTTAATTACGGATATGATCGGGTTAAAACGAGAAAATACTAATCTAAAAAAACGCATATTCTGTGATAAACTAGAAAATCCTCAGGCTTTTAGTAATATTCTCACCCTCAGCCGGGCGATGCAAAGTGTTTTTTTGTATTGTGAAGCGATCAAGGAAAGCAATCAACCGGTATTAATCACTGGTGAGACAGGGGTTGGAAAAGAGTTGATCGCTTCTGCGTTACACAGTCTCAGCCAATGTGACGGTGCGTTTATACCTGTTAATATTTCGGGATTAGACGATAATATGATAAATGATACGCTTTTTGGACATGTGAAAGGTGCATTTACGGGGGCTAATAGTGTTCGAAAAGGTTTATTTGAAAAAGCAGCTAATGGGACTATTTTTCTTGATGAAATCGGAGATTTATCACATAACTCCCAGGTAAAACTGCTACGGGTTTTACAAGAGAATGAATACTATCCTGTCGGATCAGACATCCCCAAACCAACTAATGCCCGCGTATTGGTTGCTACCCACCGTGATTTAGCTAAACGCCAAAAATCAGGAAAATTTCGTCAAGACCTCTATTACAGACTTAAAGCACATCATATCCATATTCCACCGCTTCGGGAGCGATTAGAAGATATCCCCCTGCTCCTGGATAAATTTATAAAAAAAGCAGCTAATGATCTCGGAAAAACGCCGCCGAGTTATCATCAGGAATTAGTTTCAATGCTTTGCACATATTCGTTCCCTGGAAATGTTCGGGAATTTATCTCAATGGTCTATGATGCCATTAGTCAACACAAAGATAAAATGCTATCCGGTGCTGTCTTTAAAAAGACAATACAATCTGCTCAATCCAGCGGCACTTCAGATATAATGATGTCGAATAAACTAGACGAATTCAGTTGGGCCACCATGCTCCAAAAATTGCCGACATTAAAAGACGCCTCTCAAATTCTGGTCAAAGAAGCAATGAGAAGAGCGAACAATAATCAACGCATCGCAGCGGATCTGCTGGGGATATCTTACCAGGCGTTAAATAAAAGATTAAACCAGATGATCGGTAATGATGAAGCTTGATCTGTCTTTAACAATATGATCTTCACCTCTTGATTTCGGGTGTTCGATTCTTCAATCAAAGTGGATCAACTTTAATTGATTTAGCACTTGCGCTCCCACAAGCTTAAAATACTATAAATAGGGTGTGCTGCCAGCACATCTTTATATTCCTCTCAACAAATGTTGATACAGTTTAAATCATCCAAAAGCCTTCCTTTTTAAAGATAGACTATTGTCATCATAGCCGTTTTTTTTTATTAACTAAACATGGCACAATAATTTCAATAAAAATGTCGCAATCAAACATTTTATTAAAAGATAACTAGCTGTAATTATATAAGAATATAATTTAAAAGCGGTATTGCGAAAAGAAGGGTTGTCTTTTAAATAAAAATGTTTGGATCAACTCATCTGATGAGTTAACTCTGTGCGCTTAGTAACAGCACTTAAAGGTATGGTTATTTTATCAGAAGGCCATTGTGGCATCTGAAGAACTAATCGTAGAATTTTTTATAGGATTTTATGGCGGGTTATAAAATAAGTATTATGCCATGGGTTGTATAATAATTGATACGATTAATAACATTTAACATTTGAGAAGGTATTGATATGGTACGCAGTACATTAACATCAAAGTCACGCCAACAATTTTTTGTTCTCATCTCAATTTGTTTTGCATTTCTTTTCACAACTTTGTTTTCAGCTGGACTAGCAATTTCCGCTGAGAATAAGAAAGTATTGAGATTATTGACCTGGTCAAGTTATGCAAAAGCAGATCTGATGAAAAAGTTTGAAAAAGAGACAGGAATTAAAGTAGAAGCCACTTTCAGCAATAATGAGGAGATGATCTCCAAGTTAAGAGCTACCAGAGGTGGTGATTTCGACCTGGCTCAACCAAGTGTGGATAGAATCTCAGCCGCAGTTAAACGCCATAAAATTTACCAAGCGATTGATTATTCCAAAGTGGATGTTTCCCAAATTGTTCCCAGTATTCTGGCGGCAGCCAAAAAGAACACTCTGGTTAAAGGAAAATCCTATGCAGTGCCATTTACAATGGGAACCAAAGGTTTGGTAGTCAATAGAAAATTTGCACCAAACGCCTCCGATTATAAAGACCTGTTAAATTCTAAATATATGGGTAAAGTTGCCTATAAAATGAAGCGGCCGGTACTACTAGCCATGGGTTTTTCTTATGGTTATGATCCCTTTTCTCTGTACAATGATCGTCCAGCTTACCAGAAGTTCTTAGATGCCATGGAACAGAAATTTGTTGATGGTAAACCGGTTGCAAAATTCTATATCGATAATGCTGATGTATTGTTTGAAGGATTTCGTAAGAATGAGATCTATCTTGCCGTTGAAAGTGAAAGAGTTGGTTGGAAACTCCACGCTGAAAATCCAGACATTGATTATATTGTTCCTACAAGCGGAGCAATGGCTTGGATGGATACATTCGTTATCCCTGCCCGATCTGAAAATGTAGAAGGTGCTTACAAATATATCAATTTTATTTTACGTCCTGAACATGCTGCCGCATACACCAATAGCTCAAAATACAAAACAGCATCCAAAGGTGCTGATAAGTATGTTAAACCAGCTGTAGCAGCTGACTTTAATCGAAGTCTACCCGATGCAGTGTGGCAAAAAATGAATTGGTATCCGACTGTTCCTCCGGGATTGGAAGAAATGGAAGGAAAAACACTGGATAAAATCAAAGCATCAAATTAATTATTTTCATGCGCCCTATTTAATTATGGGGTGCCCAACTATAAAAGAATTGAAAAGGATACTATTGTGAATCAGACAATCGATCTTTCAGTCAAAAATATTTGTAAAACATTTGGAAATTTCACAGCAGTGGATGGCGTCTCTCTTGACGTTGAGGACGGTAAATTCTTTTCAATTCTGGGTCCTTCAGGATGTGGAAAAACAACTCTGTTGAGAATGATTGCCGGGTTTTATGAACCCACGTCAGGTTCTTTGGCGATCGGCGGCAAGGATATGGCTAACGTAGCACCCAATAAAAGACCCGTTAATCTTATCTTCCAACACCTGGCCTTGTTTCCAATGATGAATGTCAAAGAAAATGTGGTTTTTGGGCTAAAAAGACGCGGGGAAAGAGGAAAAGCCGTTTACCGCAAAGTCGAAGAAATGTTGGAACGTGTCGGATTGCCGGGATTTGGGGATAGAAAAATAGAACAACTTTCCGGAGGACAAAAACAAAGGGTGGCTATTGCACGTAGTCTGATCCTGAATCCAACAGTTCTCTTACTGGATGAACCCCTGGGTGCGCTTGATTTAAAACTGCGTGAACACATGAAAGTGGAACTCAAAAAACTACAGGCAGATGTTGGTACAACTTTTATCTATATCACCCATGACCAATCAGAAGCGATGGTGATGTCAGATTATGTAGCAGTAATGAATCAAGGTAGATTCGAGCAGGTAGATACACCACAAAACCTTTATCGAAATCCAGCGACCTCATTTGTAGCACAATTTGTCGGGGAAAATAACCAATTTATTGGAACCTATAAGAAAAGCCAGGAACAATGTTTTATTGAAACTGAAAATGGCGTAAACTTCAGGGCTCTTCCGAATTCTGAACTTCAGGAAAATGAAAAGGCAGAGATGTATATTCGCCCGGAAGCCATCATGATCAACCCTTCAAAACAAAGTGAATTCAACCGAATTCCTGCTAAGGTGAAAGCGATTTTGTTTGATGGAGGAAACAGTCGATTATTAGTAGCGCTCCATGATTCCGAAAAGGAGTTGTTGGTCTCTCTTCCTCAAAATCGACAATATGACAATATCAAAGTTGATGATAATATCCATATCGGCTGGGATTCTTCCAGTTCTGTCTGCTTTAAGGAAACAGGAGTAAAAACATATGAAGAGCTCGACTAAAAAGAAGCAATTCCAATGGCATTTTTTTGTTTTTTTTATCCCGGTTTTTCTGTGGATAATGATCATGTTTGTTTTACCACAGGGAGAACTCGTCCGTTTATCGTTTATGGTTCCCGATTATAGCCAGGAAGAAATTGTCAATAATCTTTCTTTGGAAAACTATGCCAATTTTTTCACGGAACCGATTTATTGGCGCACGTTTATGCGTACTGCCATATTTTCCATCTTTATAACTGTGATTGATCTCATCATTGCCTTACCGGTGGCTTTTTTCATCACAAAAGTAGTGGGATTAAAATTTAAAGGCTTAATACTGATATTAACCATGCTGCCCTTTTGGGTTAGTGGTCTGATCAGGGTCTATGGTTGGATTACTTTCTTCAGGGAGAGTGGTGTCTTAAACACGACCTTAATTAAAATGGGATTGATAGATTCGCCCTGGCCGATGGTTTACAATGATATGTCCATGATTTTATGTCTCTCTTATACCACTATCCTTTATATGATTATCCCCATTATTGGAGTGATGGATAGCCTGGATGATGCCTATATTGAAGCAGCCTATGACTTGGGGTCTAACAAAATTATTGTCTGGTTTAAGATTATTATTCCGCACTGTGTACCAGGAATTATCTCAGGAGCTATCGTTGTTTTTATGTATGCCATGGGTAGCTATATGACACCAAAACTGGTGGGAGGGAAAAATTCGCTCTGGTTCACCGAGCAGATCTATGATAAATTTATCCAATCTGATAATTGGAACCAAGGTGCTGCCTTCGGCCTGATACTTTTGGTTCTTTCATCTATTATGATCGGCATTGCTTTGAAACTTTCCAGGCAGAAATTTAATGAGGTGGTAGCAAAATGATAAGAACTTTACCAAACTCCAAAACTTATTCTCTGGGTTATAGAGCGCTCATTGCTTATTACTTCATCCTGATGTTCGCCCCCCTAGCGGTGGTGTGTGTTTTGGCATTTAACAATTCTATTTTTACTTCTTTACCATGGAGTGGCTTTACCTGGGATTGGTTCATCGGGGAAGGTCCTGAAAAAATAGGATTTTTCAATGATGAACGTAATATGAATGGTGTGATTATTTCATTTTATACGGCCTTCTTTGTTACCATATTAACCCTGATCATCGGAACTCTAGCCGCTTTTCTTTTTGAGCAAGAGGAGTTCGTTGGTAAAAAGTATCTCTACTTTTTACTCATTGCCCCTTTAGTAGTTCCAGGTGTCATTCTGGGTATTTCGATTCTTTCATTCTCAAATAGTATGGGTACCTATATTGAAACAAATACCGGGCTTTATTTAAAAATGTTTGCACCAGGTTTCTGGTTAGTCATTTTAGGCCAGTCCACCTATATTACGCCTTATGTGACCTTGGTTGTGATGGCTCGTTTAAAAAAGTTTGATCGAACCCTTGAAGAAGCAGCCTACAATCTCGGTGCAAACCGATTTGAAGTTATTTGGCATATCACCCTGAAATTCCTGAAACCTGCTATGATTGCAGCGGGAGCTGTTGCCTTTGTACTCTCTTTTGACAACTTTAACACCACCCTGTTTCTGGTAGGCTCTGAACCAACCATGCCCATCACACTCTTTACACAAGTGAGAGATGGCAGTACTCCAGTGATAAATGCTATATCCGTGTTGATTGTTACAGCCGTCTGCCTTATAGCTGCAATCAATCTTATTATTGCCCATCAGAAACACAAAGTTAAATAGGCGGGTGGTAAGGTAATGAATGATGGGGTAACCGTTAATAAGGGTTTTTTGAATGGTTAAAGGTGTTATTTCGGATATCCAAAAATTCTCAATCCATGATGGACCAGGAATTCGCACGACAGTTTTTCTTAAAGGCTGCCCTCTTGAATGTCGTTGGTGTGGCAATCCGGAAACAATTTCTTTTAAGCCAGAGATTATGTTTTCCGCAGGTGCGTGTATGGGATGTGAGATATGTTTAAATGCCTGCCCTCAAGGCGCAATAAAGGCCATACAGAACCAACCCCTTTTTCGGGATCAGGAATTATGTCTGGGTTGTGGTACTTGTGCCGAGCTATGCCCTAAAAATGCCTTGCTGCTCAGAGGAAAAACAATGTCAGTATCAGAGGTAATAACTGAGATCGAAAAAGATATGGCTTTTTACAAGCGTTCAGG
>Ga0307989_1001704_pt1 | contig 11330 bp, 8 predicted proteins | sample EllFjometagen185_FD_203164 | JGI IMG/M metagenome (GOLD analysis project Ga0307989, IMG submission 203164) | Marine microbial communities from Ellis Fjord, Antarctic Ocean - #185 | ecosystem: Environmental > Aquatic > Marine > Unclassified | place: Southern Ocean | collected 2014-10-08 | reverse complement strand
AGGGGCGTGGTGAAGCGAATCCCTGGATTGGATTGAATGGCGGGGCTTTATCCCGTGGGATTTCCGGAATCCGGAAACTTTTTGACCGGCTGCATATCGATGGCATATTTGATGTGCATCCCCCGTACATAGGCCCGCCAAAACGGGAAGAACCCGGTTTGACCTTCAATGAGTGGGGCTTTGGATATCGGGAGAAGCGGTATGAATACGGAGTATATTCGGAACAGGCGGTATATCCTCTTGCAGAAGCACAAACCATAGAAGATTTGGATAGATATGCATGGCCGGATCCGGATTGGTATGATTATTCTGCGCTGCCGGGATTAATAGGGCAGTGTGAAGGACGAGCGGTAAATGTAGGCTATTCCGCAGCATTTACATTCCATAATTACCTGAGGGGCTTAGAGACATCACTGCTTGATCCGCTTCTCGATCCTGATTTTACCCGGGAATTACTCAGACGCCTTTCTGATTTTTTTACCGAATACCACACCCGCTGTTTTCAGGCGGCTGCAAAATATATAGATGTTTCTCAGGTTACTGATGATTGGGGAAGCCAGAATGGCCTGATGGTGAGTCCTGCAACTTTTAACGAGTTTTACAAATCCATCATGGAACGAGGCGTACGCCTTGCAAAAGAGTATGATATCAAGGTTTTTCACCACGATGACGGGGACTGCAGGCAGTTGCTTCCGGATTTGGTTGGCATGAATATAGATATCTTGAATCCTATCCAGTACCGATGCGGGGATTGGGATTTGGCAGCACTCAAAGCCGAATATGGGGATAGAGTCTGTTTCCATAGCGGAGTTGACAATCAAGAGGTTTTGCCTCTTGGTACTCCGGAGATGGTCAAAGCTGAAGTAAAGAAACTTATTGATACTCTGGCAAGTGACGGAACAGGTTTTATCATAGGTCCCTGTCACAATATTCAGCCGAATACTCCTGTAGAGAATGTCATTGCTCTTTATGAGGCAGTTGATGAGTATGGGAGTTGAATAAAGACTGATCCAGTATTCTGCAAAAAACCCTAGCTATGTTCAATCAGGATAGCACCGCCTGAGAAATCAGAAAGCCCGGTGATCGTCAATTTTTCATCTGTAAATTCAATAGTTGCTGATGGGTCAAAGAAACTATTAATAATTGATCCGCCGCCAATAGCCAATGAAATTGATGCCGGTGATGACTCAAATGTATGCACAACAATCAGTGTGAATTTTTCATTTTTTCGGGTGACAGCCTGCCATCCTTCAGGGTGCAGATAGCTCTCCCCCAGTTTTCTGAGAAGCGAGCTTTTTCCATCCAACAGTACTGGTACACATGCTCTATAAAACTCTTGTGCCAAGGTAAGCGTGCCCATCTGTTCATTGTTCAAAAGTGTTATATCGCCGCTAATGCACATTCGTCCTAAGAAAGTGGCAGAAAGACTGTAATAGAGCCGTTTAATAGAATCCTCTTTTCGAAGAACAGCCCAGATCTGGGCTTTCTCAGGAATAACAGCTTGTTGTATATTTGCAGCAATTATAGGAATTGCTGTTGTTTCATGAGCATCCGAGAAGGAACTCATAGCTGTACGGTTGATCATTGCCGGAACAAGTCGGTGCCCACCGGAAGAACAATTTTCTACAACTACCTGGGGATATTTAGCATGCAGATTTTCATATAATTCGTACACACCAAGAATATGCTGCCGTAATCCTTCACCGTATGAATCAGGGTCATCCGCTCCCATGCCGATAGTCTCGTTATAATCAATTTTGATATAGCCTAATCCGCATGATTCGATAAGGTGTGAGAGCTTTCCTAAAAGATGATCAATAACTTCCCGTTTTCTGAGATCCAGGAATCGTCGGTCACCCGCCTGGACAGGAATACCGTCACGCTGCAGGAGCCAATCATGTCGATCCCATAAGGAAGATCTTCGGCCTATGATTTCAAGTTCAAACCATAATCCGGGAATAAGTCCCATTGAGATTATTTCTCTGCAGAGTGTATCCAGACCCTGAGGATAAAGATCCTTTGAAGGGATCCAGTCACCCTGGGCGTTTGACCAGGAACCTTTTCCATCAGCATACCATCCTGCATCTATGACAAAGTAGGACATACCTGTACCGGAACAGGCTCGTGCTGTCTCAAGGACCGTCTTGTAGTCGGGATTTCCCCAGGTCGTACACCATTCATTGAACAGGATCGGGAGATCAGTCTCCCGGGATTTTGATTGAGAGGAGGTTATCCGCTGGTTGAGTGAGAAAAAATCATTCTCAGATGCAGTGGTCAATAAAGCTTCAGGAAGAGAGAGTGTTTCGCCGGGTAAAAGGTGTTTTCTCCAGTGACCAAACTCCCAATCTGCAAGGCCTCCGGAAATACAGAGGAAATCGTCCTTTCTAAATAGTTCCATCTGCCATGATCCGGCCCAATTTACCTGAGCTCCCCACATTACCCCCGCTTCTGTGTCCTCTATCCCAAGAATAGGGAACCATCCGCGAACCGGCATGCTTCCCACCTGTCCAAAGCGTTCACATTTTGCCGCATGCCCGGACCATGAACGTTCCAGCTCCATTGATTCAAGTGTCTGACTCTCGGGTCTCCCCTCAGCAGCCCAGGAGCTGCGAAGACGGTGTGCAATAAGCCGTTCTTTAGCATCTGAGAGATCGAAAGGAGTTATACATCCAAGATTGAAACTGGATGCCATGTCGAGAAGCAGTTTTTGATCACCAATATTTTTAATTGCTGAGTCTGTGGTTATGTATGATGACCCAATAATCCAGGTAAGTGTGTGTAAAGTCTCAATGCCTTTGAGCGCATTTCTACTGGTAGTTACTATTTCCAGCTTTCCCTCTGTCTGCACCACTTCCTGATTGTGAAAGGTAGTCTCCCTGCTTGCCGCACCTTTCCGCATAGATAATCCCTGATAAAAACCATCGCTTCTGGGATCTCCGGAAAGACTGAATTCCACCAAAGGGTGTATTTCGAATGCATCAGGCGGGTCCATGAGAATCCTCAGAGCCTCCACCTCTTTGATTCCTGAAAGATCAGTTCTGTGGGAGCTTAGCTTGTCCAGCCCTTTTTTATCAGCAGGAAGTAGATACATGCCGACTTGTTTAGTGTCCAAATCCTGCATATAGGTGACGATCATATCGCCGCAGGTGAATTGTGAGAGTTGTTGCAGCTTCATTGCTCCTCCCTGGGAGTTTGTCGGAATTAGGATTTCGAAGTGAAAAAGCAGTGGATACAGACAAGGTTTTGGTGTCAATTGTTTCAAAACGATGTTTTGAATTTGATAATTGGATTATCAGGCGATTGAAACACAAAACATAGGCAAATCCACTGGTTTTTCAGTCGGAAAGTTCAGGGTCTCCCCTGATAAACTCAGAGTTTACTCTGAGTCGTGATAAAGTTCGACAGACTCCTAAGTAATTAAATGATAATTAATCCCACCGTCTTCAGTTCAGATTGTACTCATTATATACACTTAGCATGTATTCATAGTTTGATAAAGGCAGACCGGGGAAAAGGGAGTTTGAAGTACTGAAGATATATCCGCCGCCAGGAGTTCCATGATCCAGTGCATAGAGAGCTGATTCCCGGATTGCTTCGTCCGGTCCATCCTGCATCAGGCTGCACTTTACATTACCCATCAGTGCCAATTTTCCATAGGTTTGTTTTTTTACCTCTGCAATATCCACACCCGCCATAGGGTCGATTGACTGCAGGCAATGAGCTCCCAATCCAATCAGCTGATCCAGTACCGGCATGATCATCCCATCAGTATGAATAAATGCATATAATCCCAGTTCTTTCACCAGATCAACCTGACGTTTCCAGTAGGGTGCTATGAATTCGGCGAAATGGGCTGGTGAGATAAATGGGTTTGCATTAAAGGCAATATCATTGGGCATATAGATGAAATCGGCTCCGGCTGCTGCAAGTTCCCGAATCTTTTTCAGAGCAGTTTGACACATCTCTTCGGCCTGAGTATGGATTACTTTAGGAGTATCCATCAGATTGATGGCAAATTCCGTCCAGTCAGTCACATTTTCAATCGACCAGACACCTCCACCGCACATACCGCCTATGAGAATCTCATCTCCGAACTCTTTTTTTGCTGCTAATATTCCATCAGGGTCGGACCATGGCCAGTAGACGCATAAGGCATCCCATTTATAGTGATCTACAATGAGTCGGTAGATTTCCATACACTCCCGGATTGCGGATTCTTTTGTGGATGCATCCATGCCTTCCCAGAGTGAAGGATCGGGGAAATGCCGGCCAAAAGCCAGGTCCTCAAGCTCAAACATCACCTCAAAGTGAGGCGGTCGATCAGGTTGTTCAAAACGTAAAGCACACTCCATTCTCTGTTTTCCGGTCATTGCACATCTCCTCTCGTTCTCACATACTATTGACTGACAGCTTTTTTTCCCATACCCTTAATCCAGGATATACATATGGCAAATTCTTCCAAAAAATATATAGGCTGCTGCATACCGCTCATTCACTCCGGACTATCCGATGATTTGTTCTTTATGCAAATCCTGGACGGCATAGCAAAAACTCTCGAAAAAACAGCGTACAGTCTTGTCTTAAACACCCTATCCAATGATACCTATGACCTAAAACAGCTTGATGATATTATATCCGGGCTGTCAGGTTTGATTCTTATCAATCCATTATCAGATCAGTCCCTGACAAATCATTTAAGCACATCAAACATACCCTTCGTGGTAATTGGTACACCTGAAAACCATGATGATATCTTCTCTGTTGATATCGATGTTGTCGGTGCTGCCTTTCAGGTCTCCCACTATCTGATTTCAAAAGGACACAGTAGTATCTTCTATGTAAACAGCCCCGGAGGGTATGTACATAGTGATCAGACTAAGAGGGGATTCAAACTCTCTCATGTTGAGAGTCAGGTACCCTGGGCTGAAGGAAACTATTCAGAGCAGCCGGTTACCTCAGAGGCTGGTTATCAGGCAACTGAAAAGATACTGAACGATTTCCCCGACTGCACAGCAATTGTCACGACAAATGAGATCGTGGCAAAAGGTGTCGTAGATAAACTGCTGGAAAAGAAAATCCGTATCCCTAAGAAGATGGCCGTAATCAGTATGGGTGGTACACAGGTTGGGTATCTCTACAAACCCGGAATCACTACCATAGATTTCTCTCCCATAAATCTGGGTACGGTGGCCGCAGATCTTCTTGTTGAGGTAATCTCAAAAAAAAGAATCCGTCCCAGCCACCTTCTCCTGCCGACACAACTCATAGAGCGTGATTCAACATAAAGTTTGCTAATTGGCTAGTTTGTCTCCTTTTGTATGCTCGTTTCCATGATATCAAGTGCAGTATGCAGCTGTTCTGAGGTGATGGTCAGCGGAGGACAAATCCTATTGGGGACAAGCCGTAATCCGTGTTTCATACAATCAAGGTATACTCTGTTCCAAGCCTCATGATCCGGTTCTTTCGTAACCTTATCTTTTACCATTTCAATACCCCAAAGAAGTCCTTTTCCCCGTACATCTCCTACTGATTTGTACTTCTCAGGCCAGGATGAGATCCGTTCTTCAATCTCTTTCCCCAGTACTGCAGCATTTTGGATTAGATTTTCCTCTTCCATCACTTCAATAGTGCCCGTTGCTGCTGCAACAGCCAGGGAATTTCCGCCAAAGCTTGTGCTTGAACCGCCTCCGCCTGATGCCCCATAGGGGTAGGAGGACATAATCTCTTTTTTACCACCGACAACCATAATCGGAAAACCGCTTCCTAGTCCCTTTCCAAAGGTGACAATATCCGGTTCCACATCAAAATGTTCGATTGCAAGGAATTTTCCTGTGCGTCCGACTCCGGTAAGCACTTCGTCTGAGATTATCAGCATATCTTTTTCCCGGCAGATTTCAGCAAGACGTTTCCAGGCTCCTTTCGGGGGTACTATTATTCCGCCGGCTCCGGCTATTGGTTCAAATATTACTGCTGAGATAGGTTCAGTTCCGCTTCCCTGGAGAAGGTCAGCTGAGGCTTCTATACATGCTAAGCCGCACTCGGGATGTTTGAGTTTCATAGGGCACCGGTAGCAGTCCGGGTAGTGGAGGCGTGTTACATTCACAGCCGGACCGAACTCTTTTGGCAGAAGATAAGAGCCGAGGCTTCTGGTAAGGAGGGTTCGGCCGTGGTAAGCATGTGTCATCGCTGCGTAGAACCATCGTTTATTGTAGCTGCTGGCCGCACGTAATGCTGCTTCAACCGTTATTGAGCCCTCGCTGTAAAATGCAAAGGTGTCGATACCATCCGGCAGGAGATTTGTCATCTTCTTACAGAGATCCGCTCTTTCAGGTGTAGGAAAGGCATAGACATGCCAAAGCTTTTCAGCCTGTTCTTTCAGTTTTTTAACCAGGGTGGGATGGCAGTGTCCGGTTGACGCAGTAAGGATTCCTGCTGAAAAGTCGATATACTTATTCCCGTCGACATCATAGATATGAATACCCTCGCCGCGATCGAATACGAGGGGTAGACTGTCTGCGATATTTGATCTTCCTGATATAACAAATTCGATATCTTTATCCCAAAGTTCTTGTGATTTAGGTCCTGGTAGATTGTACATACATGATCTCCTTCTTGATCTTTTTGATCGGTATTTTTTTAAATAATCTTACAAAGATTGCTTTATTAAGATCTCTCTTTTATTTCTGCTTGGTACAGCGCATCAATTTCACGGCATTGTGCTGCGTCCCTTGTGTAAAGCGGGGTATCTGAAATTATTTTCTCAGCCGCTTCCGCTGCCATTTCAATCATATCCTTGGGACTCGCATGATTTGGGTCTAAGAATTTCGGGGAAAACATTTCCGTACGAAAATTCTCAACGGTATGATCCGTATCCAGAAAATGACCTCCGACCCCTCTCTCTTCGATCAGATCAAGGCAAAGTGCTGCTTCAGAGACATCAATACCTTTCAGATAGTGTGCAGCCCAGTCAAACGCCTCAATATCAAGACAGGCCTGGGTAGGTGAACAGATTAGACCAGCTCCCAGTTGCCCGATTGAAGGATATGCAGTACCTGCCAATGTTGAGGTGGCTATTTTGAGTGCCCGTTCATATCCGCTTTGATAAGAAGGATATGCGGCATCAATATAGTCAGTTGGTGACAAGAGGGGAATGTCATAGTAGAGATTGTATAATTGAGCCATGCCGATATCTTGTAGGACGGTGTCGGGAGTTGAAAAGCTTGCCTGCCCGTTGCGCATATCCAGAATACCGCTAAGCATGATATGTTCCTGCTTGCTTTGGCAGGAGACAGCATCCAGGGCGGTTATCATTCCCAGAATCTCCGCATTTGCGATTAAGAGTGCTGAACCGGGTGTTACCGGGGAAGTTGCTCCGGCCAGCGGCATGGGGGCGAGGCCCAGCGGCATACCCTTTTCTGCCAAGGTGTAGAGCACATCGGCTGTCTCAAATCCTACTTTTAGCGGTGAAATTGTGCAGCGAACACAGAGAAAGGGGGTCTTTTTTCCCTTTTCCGGGGTGCCTAAAATTGTATTAAGTTTTTCTGCAAACAGAACATCACGTCGTGAATCGATTTCAGAGACACCGGGTTTGAAGCTGTGTTTTGCCAGATAGGTCATTCCTGCTATGGTTCTCAATGAAGCGGGGATCTCATTTTCATGCTCATCAAATGCCATTTGGACTGGTGGACCGCCAACTGATAGGATGCGGGGATGCCCATTTCCAAATCTTACCAATCTTTCCAAATCGGCATGTTTTGCCAGCCTGCTGCTCTTATTGTCTGCACCATTCACATAGAGAGCTGTTCCCCCAAAGTTGAACAGGTGAGGGGGTTGCGGTTTGCTGAGCGCTTTTGTTTCCAGGGATTGCCTGAGCAGAACTGACTGTTTTCCGGCAGCTTTTACTGTTGATGCCTGGACGAGTTCTTTCGGGAACTTAGCTATACGGCTCGTATAGTCGACAACGGCTCCCACACTTTCAAGCGCCTGGAGGAACTTGTCATGGTCGATAAATAGCCCCGTATTAGCAAGTAGATCAAGGGTACGCTCGTGGAGCGTCTCCATATCGGTTCTATCCAATAGAAGAAACGGCATCATTTTTTTCATGTAAAGTCCTTTGTTGTTTTTTTATGGTGAACAAGTTCAACAAAAATAATTAATTAAAAATAACATGTAAAATAAAAACTATCAATATGTTGACATTAGAAAATATTGATAATATTCTTAAGAAATCGTTCAAGAGGTACATTAATGAAGAAAAATATAACTATGGATATGATTGCAGAGAGGGCGGGTGTATCTAAGAGCACTGTTTCTTATGCATTATCCGGTAAGAAAAAACTTAGTGCGTCGGTGAAAAAAAGAGTCCTTGAAACAGCTGAGGAGCTGGGCTACCGTCCTCAGACAGTTGCCTCGGAACTTTTCCTGGATCAGGCAAAACGTATCAGACTTGCTGTAGATTTTTCTCCAATGTCAAATGATTCAGCAATTTGCAGGCATGAGATCATCCGTGGAGTAATGGATACATTGGCAGGGACCAATTATGAACTGTACATCGCACCCTCTTCTGATAATTATTCACCGATTAATATCGACTCACTTCAGGGGATACTTTCAGTTTTTAGCAAAAGACCCATTGCAGGAGGTAGGTATCCGGATCAGATTCCAACAGTCTACATAGGCCACCCTGATAAGGTTGAGCAACCCTTTATTGTTGATGTTGATGTACTTGGTGCGGGTTATCAGGCTGCTGCCTGGGTACTTAAGCAGGGCGTAAAGCAGATACTATTCATTAAGGATACTGATTGGACAGATTGGTATGATCAATATGAGAAGGGATTTCTACTAGCCTGTGAAGAACAGGGGTTTCCATCAGAGAATGTTCAGGTGGGTTTCTATAGGGACGGAGGTTCAGCTAACATCGATGCCATCATAGTACCTTCAGACACCATAGCAAGGCAGTTGCTGAGTAAGCCTGCTTATAAGGATAAGATCATCCTTTCAATGAAACAATTTCCGCACATGCTGTTCTCTGAAGATTCTATCCCCGGAACGGTTTTCCCTGCATTCGAGATTGGTGCTGCAGCAGCTGAAATGCTGATGGGAATCATCTCCAAACAACGGGTTGTACACAATACCGTCATTCTTTCCTGTGATTTCAACGAGGGAACGGGAAATGAAGAGTAAACAGAGGCTTCTTGCTGCCATTGATGGTAATATCCCCGATAGGCTTCCCTGCACCACACATGAGCTGATACCCTATTATCTGAAAAATGATCTAAACGGCATATCAGAGGCTGAATTCTTTGAGAGTTTCCAGCTGGACAAGACAGTCTGGCTGAATCCGTTAAAAGCGCAGTCTGAAGCTGGGCAAACGCTGATTACGGCACATGATATCTATCAACCTTTCGTTGAAACCGACACATGGAAGCTTGATGTGGAAAATATTCATCAATCGGGGAGGCTGGGAAAAAGGTTTACCATTATAACTCCTCAAAAGAGTCTGACTATGGTTTTGGAGTATAATAAATATACTTCCTGGGTGAGTGAACACCTGATCAAGGATCCCATGGACATTGATTTTATTGCACTCTATGCACCAAACCAGTCGTGTGATAATGAAGCAGTTCGTACTGCCGCAGCTGCAGCGGGTGATAATGCACTGATCCGGGGGATGATTCCAGGATTTGATATCTACGGTCAGCCCGGCTGCTGGCAGGATGCAGCCTGTATGTTTGGGATTGAAGATCTTATCTATAAGACCTTTGACGATCCTTCCTGGGTGAACTCTTTTCTCTCCATTCTGCAAAAAAGGAAACTTGCCTATCTCGATACGATGCGAGAAAGTGTTTGTGACAGCCACAGTGTTGCCGAAGGCGTCTGTGAAGGCGGATACGATATCGTGGAACTTGGCGGTGGTGATGCATCAACCACGGTAATTTCACCGGATATTTTCAGAAAATTTGTAGCTCCCTTTGATGAACCTATTGTGGAAAAGGCAATTTCTCAAAAGTTGCGGGTGACCTATCATACCTGCGGCGGGATGATGCCGATTTTGGAGGATATAGCAGATCTTGGTGTCACAGCGGTGGAAACACTTACCCCCATCGGTATGGGTGGTGATGCAAATCTGGCTGAGGCCAAGAGACGAATCGGTGATAGGGTTTGCCTGATCGGTGGATTTGATCAGGGTCACTTTTTTACGAATGCCACGGAGGCGGAAGTTGAGGCCGAGGTCCTGCGTTGTTTTAGAGATGCCGGAGAACAGGGTGGATTTATCCTTACTCCTTCTGATCACTTTTTCAAGGCCAATCCAAACCTGCTTCATGCTTTTTCTGCAGCGGCAAAAAAATGTAGATATTGAGCCATTTTTAAAATTCAAAGAATTTTAAAAATGGCTTTTGAAGTTTGCTTTGCAAACTTTTAGAGCCAATTTTTAAACTGTACATAATAGTTTGAAATTGGTAGAGAACACTTGATAATTCTTTGAAAAAGCGTTTCAATCCACTAACTGCCCGTTGGGTGAGAAAAGAGAGTAAGGATGTGAACTGCATGGCAAAGAGTACTGAAGTCAAATATTATTCACCTGTTGAGGAGCGTATAAACGTTGTCTCACATGCTGTTGGCTTTATTGCAAGCATAGCAGCCTTGGTGCTGCTGGTTGTCCGGGCCTCTTTGCATGGAAATGCATGGCATATTGTCAGTTTCACTATTTTTGGTGCCAGTCTGATGCTTCTTTATGCAGCATCAACCACCTATCATAATTCCAAAAGACCTGAATTGCGCAAAAGACTTAAGGTCATCGACCACTCATCAATCTATATTCTTATAGCTGGTTCCTATACTCCCTTTACCCTCGTTACCTTGAACGGTACGATTGGATGGGTGATTTTTGGGATCTCCTGGGGAATCGCGTTGACTGGAATCATCCTGAAGCTGTTTTTTACCGGAAAATATAATCTTCTCTCGACTATTATGTATGTGATGATGGGATGGCTAGTCGTCTTTTTCATTAAACCCCTCATAAACAGTCTGCCGGCAGAGGGGCTTTTTTGGCTGATAGCCGGTGGTGTCTCCTATACGGTTGGAGCGGTCATCTATATGATCAAAAAAATCCCGCTTAATCATGCAATTTTCCACATTTTCGTTCTTATCGGCAGTGCCTGTCATGTGGTTTCTGTCTACTTTTATGTATAGATCCGGGGGCAGGTAGTTATGTCATCGTTTATCATCTTATGTGCCAGCCTCGGATATGGGGTGGAAAGTGTCTTCGGCTTCGGCGGATCAGTGGTTACCTATCTGTTGTTAACGCAGATGCTTACAGCAAAAGAAGC
>Ga0307989_1001703_pt1 | contig 11342 bp, 8 predicted proteins | sample EllFjometagen185_FD_203164 | JGI IMG/M metagenome (GOLD analysis project Ga0307989, IMG submission 203164) | Marine microbial communities from Ellis Fjord, Antarctic Ocean - #185 | ecosystem: Environmental > Aquatic > Marine > Unclassified | place: Southern Ocean | collected 2014-10-08 | reverse complement strand
TAACCATAAAAGAGTTGGCTTTAAATTGCAAAGTTAGTGATGCTACGGTAGTTCGATTTGTCACTCAGTTGGGATTTGGGGGGTATATTGAATTTCAACAAATGGTTAGAGATTGCGCAAACACAGAAATGAGCCTTTTAGATAGAATGGAGATGCCTCATATGGCTTCCCCTGGCGCACAAAAGATGCACCAACTCGTGAGTAACGAGATGGATAATCTAAAAGCACTTTATAACTCAATGAATTATCAGGATGTCGAAAAGTGTTTGAACATGATTAATCAAGCTTCTAAAATATATGTGATTGGATCCAGACACTCTTATACTTTTTCCTATCATATGGGGTGGTCTTTAAAAAATATCCTGAATAATGTAAACATATTAAACGGGAGTGATAGCACAACTATCGATTGGTTAACCACCGGACAAATAGAAAACAGCCTGGTAATTGTTATCGCAACGACACGATATCCCAATGAATTGATTAAAATCGGAAAATTAGCACGGCTACAGGGATTTCAATTACTTGCCATTACAGATAGTAATGCCAGTCCGATTAGAGAGTTTGCACATTTATCATTGGTTGCTCCTTCCCAACATATCCCTTTTATTGGTGGTTTATCAGCAATTGGTTGTTTGATTAGTTATATTATTCAAGAACTAGCCAGGATTAATAAAGAGGATCTAAAAAACCAACAAAATAGCTTAGAACGGGTATATCTTGAGAATGACATTTTTTTTAATTTAAGGTTGTAATTCTTCAATTCAATGAACGACCCCGCCGCAAGCGGTGGGGTATTAGATCCCGGACTCGATCCGGGATGACAGGACACCATTTTTAGTAAAAAAGAGTATCAAAGTAGTCATAGTTTATCATAAAATGATAAATATGTTAGTCATTATATGATAAAGTTAATATATTTCAATGGCATAAAGTTTTTTTAAAATGTATACTCCTTGGAGTAATAATTCTTTTTGGGAAATTTTTATTTCCATTGGATTTTTTTTAACCGTCTTTAAAAGCTTTTCCAAGCCTTACTAAAACGGAGATTTTATGTTTGACAAGTTCAAACCGATGTGGGGAAAGAGACCACAGCTTAAAAAAAGTTACGATGCCGTAATTATTGGTGGTGGCCTGCACGGCCTTGCTACTGCCTATTTTTTGGCTACCAGGCATGGTATCACTGATGTAGCTATTATTGAAAAAAACTATATCGGTTTTGGTGGTGCCGGTCGTAACACCGCTATCGTTCGTGCAAATCAGCGGACCCAGGAAAATGTCCCACTCTATAAGGAAGCACTTGATCTTTGGCCAGTGTTGACTAAGGAGTTGGATTATAATCTGATGTTTAATAATTGCGGAAACCTGAATTTGATGCATAGTGAAGCAGCCATGAAAGCGGCTCGGATGACTATTGCTTCAGCTCAGTTTCAGGGGGTGGAAAGTCATCTTATTGATTCCAAAGAAGCCAAAGATCTTGTTCCTGCCTTAAACATTTCCAGAGATATTACTTTTCCGATTCATGGTGCCATGTTTCATCCTCCGGGAGGTGTTGTTCGTCATGATGCGGTGGTTTGGGGGTTAGCTGAAGGTGCCGCTAAAAATGGTGTTCAAATCCATCAACAAACTGCAGCCACAGCGATCAATGTTAAAAAAGGTAAAATCACCGGCGTGGAAACAGATCGGGGTAAGATTAAAACCAATCGTGTCTTGGTGGCTGCCGGAGGTTATTCAGCTTCAATCATCTCTGAAATGTTGGGAATTCGATTACCTATCAGTGTGTTAAATATCCAGGCCATGGTAACACAACCATTAAAGCCACTGTTAAATCATGTAGTCTCTTCCGGTGCTTATCATTGCTATGCTAATCAGACCTTGAAAGGAGAAATAGCTACTGGTGCCCATATGGATCCATGGCCAAACTACACAACTCTAACAACAGCTTACTACATAAAACATCAGGCTGAAGCGCTTTCTCAATTTTTGCCTTGTTTAAAGGGTGTGAAAATGATGCGTCACTGGAGTGGCTTAGCAGATATGACACCAGATATGGCGCCGATTATGGATGGTAACGACCAGGTAGAAGGTCTTTTTATTGATTGTGGTTGGGGGTATTTTGGATTTAAATCCTGTACATCAACTGGAAAATATTTTGCCCAGTTTATGGCTGATGGCGAGTACCCTGAAATTTTAAAACCATTTACCCTACGTCGCTTCGAGCAACATAAACTGATGGGAGAAACGGCAGCACTGGTAAATTATAGTGCTGATAATTAATAATCACCGGCATATGCTAAATTAATCTAAGGAGAAAACGAAGATGGCATTAACGATTTCGTGCCCCATTTGTGGTAAAAGAAACGGTTACGAATTCCGCTATGGCGGTGAAGATAAGGGCCCCAAACCAGCGGAAAAAGATCTCACCCCGGAAAAGTGGGTGGATTATGTTCATATGAATAATTGTGTCGCAGGCGTGCAGAAAGAGTGGTGGTTTCATCGCGACGGATGTGGTAGTTGGTTCACTATCCATCGGGATACTGTTACGAATCTGGAAGTCGAACAGGAGGAAGATCATGAAAAGGCTTGATAATTTGCCAACACTAAGAGTTGACCCATCAAAAAAGTGTTCTTTTTCTTACAAAGGAAAAACTTACGATGGTATTGAAGGCGATTCTGTGGCAACAGCACTATATGCAAATTACTTTCGTATTTACTCAAGAAGCTTGAAGTATCATCGTCCCAGAGGGCTTTATAGTCTGGATGGAGAATGTAGTAATACCATGATGAATATTGATGGTGTTCCAAATCTCAACACAGAGAAAACGCTTCTCAGCCAGGGCATGGTTATAAAAGAGCAAAATGTGAAAGGATCGGCTGAAAACGATCTGATGGGATTTATGGATAAATTCGATAAAATGATGCCTGCTGGTTTCTATTATCGAACGATGCACAAGCCTGCTAAAATCTGGCCGATCGCTATGAAAGCGATTAGAAAAGTAGCGGGGCAAGGCAAGATTGCGCCGGATTTTGAAATGAAAGGTAAGTATGATGAGATGTATCCCAATTGTGATGTTTGTGTTATTGGCGGTGGTCCATCCGGAATGTCAGCGGCATTATCTGCGGCAGATAAAGGACTGCGTGTCATATTGCTCGAAGCCAAACCATTTTTAGGTGGATTCTTCGATTACCGTACGGCAGCTTATGATAAGGATAAAAAACTATGCGAACGGGCTGCTGAACTGGCAGATCAAGTTGAAGCGCATGCCAATATTCGAGTCTTTAAACATACTTCAATGGTCGGTGCTTATAACAACAATTTGATAACTGCTTTTCAGGTGGGAAGCAAGAACGACTGTTTTGATCAACGCTATATTGAAATTCGGGCGGTCAGTGTGGTAGTGGCCACTGGATGTATCGAACGTCCTTTGATTTTTGATAACAACGAAAGACCGGGTGTGATGCAGGTTAATGCTGCCCATCGATTGGCACATACCTACGGACTATTACCTGGTCGAAAAGCGGTTTTTAGTATTGGACACGATCTGGGCTTGGAAGCGGCTATTGATTTACATGATCAGGGTTTAAAAATTATATGTGTGCTTGATTATAGAGAAGACGGTATTGATGCAGACCTTATCAAACAGCTAGAAGCCAGAAAAATAAAATTCCTGAAAGGATGGGTTGCCCTGGAAGCGCATGGTAACAAAAAAGTTGAGAAATTAACCTTTGGAACGATTGATGGTATTGTCCGCAAGAAAATTGATTGTGATCTGGTAGTGGCCTCTGCCGGATTGACCCCGGTTGTTGGGCCTTTGAGTATGAATCAGGCAAAATTAAAATATGATGCTTATACCAATTTCTTTTTGCCAGTTAATCTTCCGGATAAAACTTTTGCATCCGGAAGAATGATGGGATTGGGAAATTCTAATGCGATTGAAGCATCGGGTCAAATTGCCGGATTAAACGCAGCTGTTGATTGTGGTGTTTCCTGTACGACTGACATTAAAAAAATACTTAAGAAACTTGATGGATTACCAGGGCCGGACAAAGGTGGAAAACTTGTCATGGCACCGGTTAACGGTAGAAAAAGTTTCATTTGTTTTGATGAAGATGCTACAATTAAGAACATTAAACAAGCAATTGAACAAGGTTTTGACGTCCCTGAATTAATCAAACGTTTCACTGCAGCTGGTCTTGGACCAGGGCAGGGAGGAATTCCGGGGCATAATTTACCTCTATTTGTGGCAAAGTACCAGGCCAAAGGAAATGAAAGCATATATCCTACGAACCAAAGAGCACCTTTGGTTCCGACTTTTATTGCCACTTATGCCGGGACTAATCATGACATGTTCAAAAAGACACCTATTGATGATCTACAGGTACAAGATGGCGGTATTTTTAGACGTATTGGTGTATGGAATCGGGCCCGTTATTTTTCTGAGGATTTTGCTTGTGAAGATGAAGTTTTAAATGTTCGAAATAACGTGGGTATGTTAGATGGTTCAACCCTGGGAAAATTTCGAATCCATGGACCTGATGCGTTAAAAGCATTACAGCGTGTTTATATCAGTGATATCAGTAAGTTAAAAGAAGGCCGAGTTAAATATTCAGCCATGTGTAACGAAGATGGTTGTGTGATTGATGATGGTGTCATCATAAAGGTGGCAGAAAACGATTATTATTTTACGACTTCGACGGGCAGGGCTGGTTCTACCGTGGAATGGATCAGATATTTTACACGTTTTGAAGGCTGGAACTTTGCCTTAGTAAATTTGACAGATGGTATGGGAGTCATTAATCTTTCCGGGCCTAATTCCCGAAAAGTTCTTGAAAAAGTAACAGATTTTGATGTCTCAGATGAAAATTTTTCTTTTTCTACCTATCGTGAATTTAAAGTCGAGGATGTTATCCCGGTTAAAGCGATGCGTCTTGGGTTTGTTGGTGAATTATCCTATGAATTTCATGTACCCTCTTCTTATATGCCAGCACTTTGGAAAATATTAAGAGATGCCGGTGATGAGTTTGGTATCAAAAACTTTGGTGTGGAAGCTCAAAATGTATTGAGAATGGAAAAATGTCATATTATTCTGGGTCAGGAATCTGAACAACGGACAAATTTGCTTGATATCGGTTTAGGATTTTTATGGGCTCGAAAGTTATCTGAAGCGAACAAAATAGGTGCCGTAGCGCTGAAGCAAGCTGAACCGGATCAATCCCGTTTTAGATTAGTTGGAATTAAGATGGATGACTCTGATCGCCCCGCCAAAGATGGATCTATTATCGTCGATGAACGGATTCGGGGATATGTGTGTACAATGCGCAAAAGTTTTTCATTAAACGAATCGGTGGGTATGGCACTGGTAGAAGCAGAACTTTCTGAAATCGGCACTCAATTACAAATTTATGAAGATGAATGTCAAGGCAATACACTATCAGCAACGGTAGTAACAATGCCATTTTATGATCCTGATGGACAACGAATGAAAATGTGAGGTAAATATGACGGAAATTTTAAGACAATCTCCGGTTTCATTCAGCGCCCGGCCATTAAAAACAGAGAATCGCAATTTATGGCCTGTGGTGTTGGAGTATGAAAATGAAAAAACCGGACAGTATCTTGTGGATTTATCTCATGTTTGTCGATGGGATGTACAGGATGCAAAGCTTTCAAAGGTAAAACCAGCGGATGTACCTATTCCTACTAAACCGGGTCAATCAGTATTAACTGATGGTGTTTTGATTAATCGTATGAATGGCATTCAGGCTTCAGTATGGCAATTTGCTAAAGAAACACCTGAGTTACCCAAAGACCCCATATATACGGATACTTCAGAAGCCACAGTGGCCTTAGCAATCTTTGGTGAAAAAGTTTTTTCAATTCTAGAAAAGCTAAGCTCGCTCGATTTTCTGGATACTAATAATAAAGCACCCTTTTTACTTCAAGGTCCCTGCGCACACCTTCCTTGTCAGATCGTAGTGTTGAGTAAGGATGAGGGCTTGGAAGGAATATTGCTGACCTGTTCAAGAGGTTATGCTCATGTTATGACAGAGGCAATTTTACATGCTGGAGATGAATTCGACCTTTCACCCGTTGGTGAGGGTAAATTTACGGATTGGATGATGCGCTTAAATAAAAAATAGCTAGTATTTTAGACACTCTGAGCCAAGAACGAAGTGTTTTTGACTAATACTTCGTTCATGGTCAGGGATATTTAAAATCTCTTTGAGTATACCACCTATCAAACAGCACCCTCTCTTTTCCCCTACGATCTACAATAAGTGTTCCTATTAAGATTTCAACCTGAAATAGTATTTGCGACCTTAAATTATGGAACTAATTTATTGCAGTTTACCAATATTAATGTGACATTGAAACATTTCAACGACAATAACATGATCATTTTCTGATACCTGGCAGCCTTGAATTTGGATTTTCTATGAAAGATACTGAATTATTAACACGTTTGGATGATATTGATTTTCTGCCGGTTTTTGATCTTTCCAGTGATGGAATCATAATAGTAGACCAACATGGAATCATAAAATACTACAATAAACAGATTCAAAAAATAGACGATCTAAAACCGAAGGATGCCCTTTTAAAAAAAGTCACTGAAGTTTATGACCTAACGGAAAAAGATAGTAAGATCATGCAATGCTTGAATTCCCAAGAACCTCTTATCGACGAAGTTTTTATTTACCGTACCTGTACTGGAAAAATTGTAAATTCAATCCATAGTGTTTTTCCGCTTTATAAAAATCAACTGCTGGCAGGGGCAGCCTGTTTCATCAGGGATTATAAGCTTCTGGAGGACACACTTTTTTTAGCTGCTTCTCAAAATAAAAAGGCACTTGCTTCATATAGTACCAATTTTACTTTTGCCGACATTATTGGTCATAATTCGGAATTTCAAGATGTCATTAATACTGCAAAAATAGTTTCGAATACGCCTTCACCCGTAATGCTTTGCGGAAAGACTGGTACCGGAAAAGAATTGTTTGCTAAATCTATTCATAACCTGAGTGATCACAGTAAAAAACGATTTACCCCTGTTAATTGCGCAGCGATTCCGGAGAACTTGCTGGAAGGAATTTTGTTTGGAACTTCAAAAGGAGCTTTTACAGGAGCTATTGAAAAACAGGGACTTTTTGAGTCAACCAATGGGGGTACAATTTTTTTAGATGAACTTAATTCTATGCCTAATGGACTTCAGGCTAAAATACTTAGAGTCATTCAAGATAAAAAAATCAGAAGAGTAGGGTCTTTAAAAGAAATTCAGATAGATTTGAAAGTGATCAGTTCAATTAATGAAGAACCCTATAAATCAATTTCTAAAGGCGATTTACGACCGGATCTGTTCTACCGCCTGGGGGTGGTTTTTCTTAAAATTCCCTCTCTAAAAGAACGCTTAGATGATATTGAGTTACTGATTCAACATTTTATCAAAAAACATAATAAACTATTGGGAAAGCGAATTCGCTCAATCTCGCCGGATGTCATGCTACAATTGAAAAACTATGACTGGCCGGGAAATATCAGGGAACTAGAGCATGTAATCGAAGGGGCGATGAATATCATTGAAAGCGGAAACATTATTGAAAGCAAGCATTTAAAAGATAATTTTTCCTCTTTTCCAGATCAAACAAATGATCAATCAGTAGCAGGCCATTTTCCTGAAGATCAATCCACAATAACTATCAAACCACGATTGTATCAAAAGTCTAGATCTTCATCAACTTCCGATATCCAGGAAAAAGAGTTGATACAAGAAATCCTTTCTTTAACAAATGGTAATATCACTAAAACAGCTGCTAAACTGGGTATTTCCAGGCAATTACTCTACTATAAACTAAAAAAATATCAATTAAAGCGCTAGTAAAGAATTAGGACTAGGAATCAAGTTTTTTGGTTAATAGAGGGATGACATCAAAAAGATTTTCAACGATAAAATAGTCGCAATTAGATATGATCGCTGCATTGGGATCCTGATTTATGGCTATAATTAAGTTAGATGTTTTCATTCCCGCGTAATGTTGAACTGACCCCGATAAACCACAGGCTATGTAGACTTTAGGGTTTACTTTGGCACCTGTTTGGCCAATTTGCATTGCATAAGGAACCCAACCTGAGTCGACGGCAACTCTGGAAGCACCTACAGATGCGTTCATCTTTTTCGCACATGCTTTCAGAATATCAAAATTCTGCTGATTTTCCATTCCTCGACCACCGGCAACAATTACTTCAGCTTCTGATAGGTCAACAGCATTAGTTGCTTCTGATTGTTCACCCTGATAATGGTAATTTTTATTTACGATTTCTGAGGTGTTAAAAAAGAGGGATTCGCTCTGACAGGAATCTTGATCAGGATCTGTATTTCCTTTTCTCATGCCATAAATATAGTATTTTCCTTTTAATTGAATGGTGCCATTGGTTTTACCGGAATAAAGTATTTTTTCAGCTCTATTTTTTTCAAGATCCACCTGGAGACAATTCAATACCAGAGGGGCATCGAGATTAGCTGCAATCATTGGCAATACTGTTTTGGCTTTTGTGGTTGTTAAGGCCATCAAGGTGTCTATTTCCAAATGTTTCAGACTTGAAATAACGGCCTTTGACCATCGTTCAGGATGATAATTTTCTGATCCATTATTGACAGTTACAAAGAGTACCTTTTGAACACCATATACTTGCAGTTCTTCCCGGTATTTTTCTGAATAATCATTGATAATGATAGCATATAGCTCGGCGCTGTTTTTCCTTATCGCGGTAATCATTCCAAAACTACCGGATTTTATTTTTCCTTTTTCTGTTTCGATGTAAATGGCAACTTTCTTCATAGATATGTACTTAGATCACTTTAGCTTCATTTTTTAAAATGGTGAATAATTGTTCTACTTTTTGTTCAATATCACCTTCTAATTCCAAACATTTTCTATGTTCTGAAATAGGGCTTAATTCATGGATTATCATCTGTGATTCTGGGGCATTGGGAACTAGAGCCTCAATGGTGACACTTTCAATTTTTTTCTTTTTAGCCTGGATAATTTGTGGCAATGTTGGATATTGGGGCTTATTTAGTCCTTTACTGACAGCAAGAACACTGGGTAGGTCAATCTCAATTTTTTCAATCTTACCAGCTTCCCATTCACTTTCAATTAAAACACGTTGGTTTTTTAATTCCAGAGAAGAAACATTGCTGGCTATAGGAAAATTTAAATTAGCTGCCAAGCGAAACATGGTCTGCATTCCTTCGTTATCAATGGACTCTTTTCCCATCAAAATCAAATCAGGTAAGCCATCTTTTAGTATTGCCTGGTAAAGCGCTTTAGCCGTTAAAATGCTATCAACATTAGTAGTTGTAATAACGTGAATGGCGCGATCCGCACCCATCGCCAAAGCGGACTGAATTGTTTCAGAAGCTTTCGCTTTGCCCACTGAAACGGCAATAATCTCTGATCCTTCAAATTGTTTTTTTACTTTTACTGCCGCAGAGATCGCATTTTCATCGTAGGGGTTTAAAAGAAAGGTAACTTGTTCATCAATCTGGTTTTTTTCAATGACAGTGATGGTAGCTGCAGAATCAGGAACATGTTTTACACAAACAAAAATTTTCATTAGTCCTTAAGGCAAGTTATTATACGAAGTTCCCTCACCTTTTTCTCACTATATTATTAAATGAGAATGAAGGTGAGGTGATCTGACATCAGGAATCAGTCATTTATTTCAAAAAATTACCCATTTACTGAAAAGCTTGAATTGTAGTTAATTTCTCTTTTTCTTGAGAAAAAGCCAATATCCAGTACACGACCCAGGTGAGGCAATTTATACTGAAATGGTTCTTTATCATGATCCAATCCTTTTTCGCACTTATCAATCAGTTGCGCCATCATGTGACCAACAACAGGTGCGTTTTTATATTGGTTACCACTTGATCCAACAGCTAAATAAAATCCTTTTAGATCAGTTTTATCATAAATTGGGATCCAATCATCAGAACAGTCATAAAGATCAACAACACCATTAGGTTGATTGGGGACCTGTAAAGAAGGCATTCGTCTGGCAAGTCGGTAACACTGAGCTTTCCATTGCTCATCTGACAGTTGATTGTCTTTGCCTGGTCCACCTTTTCCAGCATAAAAATCATCTGGATCTACCCATTCCTGAGGATCGCATTCCGGGTCTTCACTACCAATTAAAAACAAATTTCCTGCTTCCGGACGATAATAACATCCAACGTCTCCATCGGAAGTATGATAACCATCGTTTAGATAGTCATATTCTTCGGTAGATGGACAATACATAACTTCATGTCTCAGCGATTTGGTCTTGATATTACACCCTTCCCAGACACCATCAGCCATTTTAGTGATCTTAAAAGAATGAGGCCCACCCACATTGACAACTACGCCTGCATCAATTTCAGTGCCATCTTTTAATGTGATTCCAGTGGTTTGACCATTTTCGCTTCTAACCTTTACCACTTCTGCGTTGAATAAAAATTCAGCACCTTTTGCTTCGGCGGCGCGCATGATGTTATGAGCGGAAAGAGCAGGATCATTGACATATCCAGCTTCCGGGCAAAAAAGAGCACCTTCTAGCATTTTCGTTGATTCATCGAAAAATGTTGGGTCTTCCGGGCGTTTTACCGGCCAATATTCATGTAAATCAAAAACCGGAACTTTCTCCATGATTTTGTCATTGTCCCAGACTTCGTATTTGACACCAATTTCGTCGTAGTTATCTTTAACGACCTGCCACTTGTGACCTTGACTCTTGAGTAAAATCGAGCCGGTGTTCATATACTTCGCTAGTCCTTTTTCATCTTCGACGTTGTCTAAATACTTTTCCCATTCTAACCAGTACTTAAATCCTTCATATGCCATGGCAACCCCGTCTGCGGTTGAGTAATGAGCACGGATAATAGCACAAGAACCGGCTGTAGATCCTTCACCAGCATCTGGTAATTTATCAACGTTCAAGGTTTTGTATCCCATTTTGGATAGCTCATAAGCTATTGGGCATCCTATTACACCGGCGCCAATGATAATTGCATCATATTTTTTATTCATTTAGAATCTCCTTAAGGTTAAAAGTTTCATAAAATTTAAACAATTTTCAATAATTAAATGGTCTTTCTTTTCTTTTTATTTCAACCGCTTCACGCATTCAAGGGGTATTAAAAAAACCATGACCATTTACAAGCACTTCAACTAGGCTTTCATTTTTTTCATTTCCGGGTCGTAGATTGACATTTCGACACTCGTCGCTGCTCGTTTGACATCTAAAATATCAACTTCAAATTTATTGCCGATGGTAGCCAATTCAGCATCCACATAACCAA
>Ga0307989_1001702_pt1 | contig 11343 bp, 11 predicted proteins | sample EllFjometagen185_FD_203164 | JGI IMG/M metagenome (GOLD analysis project Ga0307989, IMG submission 203164) | Marine microbial communities from Ellis Fjord, Antarctic Ocean - #185 | ecosystem: Environmental > Aquatic > Marine > Unclassified | place: Southern Ocean | collected 2014-10-08 | reverse complement strand
GGGTTAATGGAACAAATGGTGGGGCTAAAAAGTAGGTTTTGTGGCATAATGTAGGTAAATAATTAACCTAAACTATATATGCTATATAAAAAAAGTGTCCAAAATGTAAATCTTGGGATATTAAAAAGAATGGAAAAAGAAGAAATGTGCAAACATACAAATGTACCATTTGCGGATATAAATTTCAAAATAAAAGAAGAACTTTAAAATCAAAACAAGAAATTTTAAATGAATATATCTGGCAAAGACAAACATACAATGACTTGGCTAATAAGTATAATAAAAGTATAAAATGGGTACAGAAAAAACTCGATGAAGTCGAAGTAAAATCAAGAGTTAAAATAAAAGAAAGAGATATTGTGGTCGTAGTAGATGTAACCTTCTTTTCACAACAAAATGGATTATGTGTATTTAGAGAACCAAATTTAAAAAAGAATATTTGGTGGACGTTTACAGACTATGAAAGAATAATGGTTTATGAACAAGGTAGAAACCATTTAGAAAAGAATGGGTTTAACATACAAGCTGTTGTATTAGACGGTAGGCGTGGCGTTAGGGAGGTTTTTAGGGATAAACCAGTACAAATGTGTCATTTCCCTCAGAAACAAATAGTGCGGAGATATTTAACTCATAGCCTTAAATTGGAAGCTAGTATTGAATTGAAAAAAAATGTAAATACATTAACGAAAACAAACGAACAAATTTTCACAAATGAATTAATCTTATGGAACAAAAAATGGGAAACATTTTTAAAAGAAAAAACCACTAACCCTGAAACGGGAAAGTGGTCATACACACATAAAAAAGTTAGATCTGCTTTTAGAAGTTTAAAAACAAATCTACCCTTTTTATTCACATACCAGAAATACCCAGAACTTAATATTCCTAATACAACAAACTCTTTAGATGGTTATTTTAATGTTTTAAAAGGTAAACTTAATGTTCATCGAGGACTTAACAGAAAGAGAGCTAGGAAAGTAATTATTGAGTTATTAAAAGGTAAAAAAGTACCTAAATAGCCCCACCATTTGTTCCATTAACCCTCTTTTACTGAGAAGATAAGATAACCTCCTCCAATGTTCAAAGAAAATAGCAGTGTGTATATCGTAAAGACTTGAATCATTAACCAATTAATACCGGCAGTAGTAAGAACAAACTTTGACTGTGGAAGGTAAGAAATTAAAACTTTATTAATCTGCTGGAGATCCTGAAATTCATGAGTTTCATTATGTAGATTTCCCCAATCATCAATGAACATGAGAAAGGAGATAAAGGCACCTATGAGAATCATCCACATGCCACCACTAATAGCATAGCTACAAGCCTCTGAAACCTCATACCCCAAAAGAATACTGATAAGATACACAAAGAGAACGATTGCAGAATTTAAAAACATGTTCAATAGCATAGGAACCTCCGTGAGTGTTGTAAGGAACGACTGAAAAGTATAACAAATAAAAAAGAATTTGTCAAGGGGACAAACTCTTTGTGTCTTATGTAAAATTAGACTATAACTCCGCCACCAAGGCACTTTTTGCCTTGCCAGAAGACAGCAGACTGTCCGGGAGTGATAGATTTTTGTGGTTGGGAGAATTTTACCTTAATCTTGCCATCTTCGCGAAAAACTACAGCTTTTGCTTTGTTCTTTGTGTAGCGAATACTGCATCTTACGTTTATAGGTAGTTTAACTTCTTCGGGTATCCAGTTCACGTTCTTCAGTTCTAAGTTATCTAGGAATATTAACTCTAATTTGTCGGCAACCCATAAGATGTTTTGCTTGGCGTCGATCTTGGCAACAAACCATGGACCGCCTTGCAAACCAAGTCCTTTTCTTTGTCCGATTGTATATTGTTGCAGTCCGTTGTGAGTTCCAACGACTTCTGTGGTTTCTATATTTTTAATTTCGCCATCCTCCATTGAGATATGTCTGCGGAGAAAAGATTCGATATCACCGTCTGGAATAAAACAGACTTCCTGAGATTCTCTCTTGCCAGCGGTTGGAAGGTCAAATTTGGCAGCGATTTTTCTCACTTTTTTCTTTTTGAACTTACCAACTGGAAACATGACGTGAGATAATTGGTTCTGCGTTAGCTGGTGAAGGAAATATGTTTGATCTTTGTCCTTGTCGTTTCCTTTGAGTAGATAAAACTTGCCGGATTTTTCTTTGATCTGGCAGTAATGGCCGGTAGCTAAATAATCTGCGCCCAGTTTTTTTACTTTTTCGAGAGCTTCGCCAAATTTAATATACTTATTACAACGAACGCATGGATTTGGAGTATGACCATCCTTGTATTCGGAGATGAAATCTTCTACAATGTTTTTCTTGAATTCAGCTGAAACATTAATCGTGTAAAACTTCATATCTAACTTCTGGGCTACTTTCCGAGCATCTTCCTGGGATTCTAGAGAGCAACAAATATTATCTCGGACGCTCCCCTTGATTTCCTCGCCCCAGAAGTGAAAAAAAACACCGAAGACATCGTAGCCTTGTTTTTTGAGTAAGGCGGCAGCAACGGAGGAATCAACTCCCCCGCTCATACCGACGGCGACTTTTATTTTTTGTTTTTTGGAGATAAAGAATTATGTGTTCGACGAGTTCACACTCTTCGATAATTACGAATTAAGAATTACGCATACAAAGTATTATTTGCAAGCAGCTGAGATTGCGACACAGAGACCGGAACGACAAACTTCTCCTGCATCACATTTCATAGATGGGTGGCAACCATATTCGTTAATTGCTTCAGCTTTGTTGACGCAAAGTCCGCTTCGACAAACAGTGTTTCCACTACAAGTCATAGCAGGATGGCAACCATATTGATCTGGAGCAACATCTTTCTTGACGCATGCTCCATTACGACAAACAGTGTCCCCACTACAAGTCATAATTATTGCACAACCAAAAACATTTGGAGTTTTTTCTGGGACACATAAACCTTTCTTACAATACTCATTTGCAGAACATGTTGATAAGACATTCTTTGAGACAGCTATGTTTACAGCTAAACCGCTATCGTCAATAACAGCAGCTTGTGGCTCTAATCCTGCGTCACCATTCTCAACGACGTCCCCTTTTTCAAGAGCTTCTATTCTAGTGTGAAGAGTTGAGATTTGATCACTAATAGATTGAGATTCATCAGCAATCAGTTGTTTTGTCATTGTAACGTTATAACTATCCATGTAAAAGAAAAATCCTGCGTAAACAACAAGAGCGGCAATAGCTATAATGGAAAGAATTAAAGGTAGCTTACTTTGATTGAAACTTGGACCTTGTGATTGTCCTTGAAAGTTTTCCATAGAAAATATTTTGATTTATAAAAATTTCTTGAGTAGTAAATAAACTTCCTCGTAATTCTGACTGATCTTGGCTCCCATAACAAGAGCGATTAATTCTCGTCCGCTGTCTTTTTCTGTTTTTGCCTTTGTAACTAAATTGTAGCCAGCTTCGTGAGTGTAGCCAGTCTTACTGCCTGTAATATACAGGTCTCTGTCTAGAAGTCTTTTATTAGTATTTTTCACCCAGTAGTTTTTCCACTCTCCATCTCGGATATATTTCACTTCATACCATTTCGTAGTTGTAGCTATGAGAAAGTCGAAGTTTTTGAAGCAACGTTGTGAAATTTCCATCATTTCCTTCGCAGTAGAAACGTTGTTTTCGTTCAAACCAGTTGGTTCAACAAAATGAGTATTTTCTAACCCCCAACTCTCTACCATAGAATTCATTTCAGCCACAAATTGGGCATGTGTCATTCCAGTTGATCGAGCTAATGCCATTGCAGCATTATTCTTGGATCCGACTAAAGTTGCATAGAAGAGATCTCTAACTGTAACTAAATCTCCTGGTTCAAAATTAATACTGGCACCACCGACATTATCAGATTCCTTAATTTCAATTCGTTTACTCCACCCTGGATTATTTTCTAAAAACACTTCGGAAGTAATTAGTTTTGTTAAGCTGGCGACTGACCTGATCTCATTACTGTTTTTTTCGAAGACAATAGTTCCGTTATTATCAATAACGATTGCGGAATGGGCAGTTAAGTCGTCACTAAAAGATGTTTGGACAGGAGCAACCTCGACTTGTTTTACTATCTCTTTTACAACCTCTTTTACAATTACTTTTGCAACAGGTGCAGATACTTTTTTTATAATAGGATTTGGGTTATGTTCGGCGACTATGATTTCTGCGTACGGAAAAGTAGTTTTTGCAATAGCTAATTTTCTCTTAGTATCTATTTTCGTTGGTAATGCGCGCCATTTTTGTTGACTACGATCATAGAAATAAATACTCTTAGCTTCATCGGTACTACTTTCATAACGCATAGCAATTGTAACTGGTACTTTCAAAAATCCTCCAACTTCTCTTTTTATATCATAAATATATTGACCGCTAATAAGTGTCTTGTTGTTTTCTAAAAGACTACCGTCAAGGATAGTTTCAACTTTTACTGTCATTGGCTCATCAAATTGACCAGGCATTATTGGAAGCAAAAAACCTTTGTCATCGCTGACAACGGTATAACCTCTTTGCAGAGTTGATTGATCAAGGGAAATTGTTCTAGTTGTTTCAATTGAGAAAGCCTGAGCATCGACAGTGGCCATGAATATTACAAATATGAAGACTACTATAGCGACTACTGCAAAAATGAATTTTCTTGTTTCTGACATACTTTATTTGTAATAAGTAATGAGTAAAGGGTAAGAATATGCGTTTAAAATTAAAAATCCGTGTGTTACAGATTTTCAATATCTTTTAGCGTGGAGCCACTCCGTTCTCGGTCAAGCTGTAGCAACCACTTTCAGGATAATTGCCGATACCTTTTTCTAGGTAGAATAATACTTCGTAACTGTCTTCTGTCATACCTTCATTGAATGAATATTCACAGGTATCAGAACAATCTACAACGCAGAGAGGACCACCGACTGGATCACGGAAATTATTAATAGTCTGCATCACATTTGCCAAAGTGCCATCACTGCAGGCTGCAACTGCTCCTGGATTACAACCGGCTTCGAGGTAACTGCCGAACTGAACTTTGACAGCTGACATTGAACTGCGAAGAACACCGATATCACTAGACCGTTTTAGGTCACGAGATTCTTTGTTGGCGCCGAAAAGCATTAATACGCATAACGATAGAACCACAACAAAAATTGCGACCACTATCAAGACTTCTATTAATGTAATTCCTTCATCCTTCACCAAGGTTACGGACGACATGTTGTTTTTGTTCATATTAAATAATATTAATCAAATTAAAAGTTTATTCTACACCGCCTTGATTCAAAACGTGACAGCCACGTGAGAAATTCGTTGTTGCTCGCTCTAGCCAGAAACGAACCTCATATGAATCGTCATCAATACTAATAAAATTATAATTACATGGTGTTTGATCACACGAACTATCGCAAGCAATAACTTCTTCGAGAGGATCATTAATTCTAGAGATAGAATCTAAGTATTTTACCAACTGGAAGTCGTCCCCTTCTCCAAGACACTCACTAATCAAACCTTCGTAATTGTCACCACCACAAGCGGTTTTGAAACTGCCGGTTTCATCGTTGATAATTTTCATTACTTCGTGAATATTATTTATATCGTTCATTCTCTGAGCATCTCTACCCTTGCTTTGAATTCCGTTCAAAGACAAAACAGCCATTAAGATCAAAATACCTGCAACAGCAATAACTACTAGCAGTTCGATTAAAGTGAATCCATTTTTTTTCATATTAAATAATACTGATTACAGATTTTACTGATTTACTGATTTGTAAATAATAAATGTAATGAGTAATGAATAGTGAATAGTTATTTTTTGTCGCTTAATTTGGTGCCCTTTTCGATTTCTCTCATGGCTAAACCAATTGAAACTGCTAGCCTAGAACCTATGTTGTCTAGGACAGGTTTCAACTCCTCTGGATAGACTAAACGTGCCCATGGATCACCTGGGAAAGCCCTGATGTTAAATACTTGAGTAAAATACTCTGCGGCATTGAATAAACGTGCAGTTCCACCAGATAGAATAATACGATCAATTTTTTTGTCTTCGTTTCCTGGTTGCTGACTGAAAAACTGCATAATGTATTTCACCTCGTTGATAACTGGAGCTAGAACTTTTTCAATACTTGGTGGAAGAAGTTTACCCTCTGGCAACTTGTCCTTGTAACTACCTAAATCTCGCTTGAATTGTTCAGCTTGATCCAAAGAAATACCCATAGTATCAGATAAGTTCTTTGTAATATTATAACCACCAACATCTACTGTTCGTTCAAAATATGGTAAACCATTATCAACTAAAGTAATGTCAGTATTAGCTGCTCCCATATCAACAATAATAATTGGGGAACTGTCTTTTCCGAGTAATGCACGAGTCATTGCAAAAGATTCAGTTTCTAAACTTAGCAAATTTAATCCAGCTTTTTTGAATATTTCTATATATTTTTTTACGACCTCTTTTGACGCAGCGGTCAAAAGGACTTCAACACTCCTATCTTTTTGAACAGTCTCACCATCAACATTTTTCTTTGGGATTTTCAAAACCTTCCAATCCAAAACCATTTCTTCTACAGGAAGAGGTAAAACTTTTTTTGCTTCAGCTTCAATTGATGCTGTTACTTTCTTTATTGAAGATAAATCTTTTTCTGTAATATCTGTTAATTTCAAAACTGTAGTAAAAACAGCTGATGCAGGTAAAGCTGTAGTAGCGTCCTTGCTGTGAGTCTTCGCTTTTTCCGCAACCCTTTTTATAGCTTGTGCCATATCGTCTGGTCGGTCAAGTAGACTTTCCTTCGTAGACTTTGTTGAACGCTCAAGATAACCATAGGTAACAAGCAAAGGTCGGCCCTGCAAAGCTTTTAGCTCAACTAATTTCACACTGGATCCACCAATGTCTATTCCTAAAAAATTCTTTTCTTTTGATTCTTTTGAAAAAAGTCCCATATGATTTTGTTTTTATTATAGATTATAGGTATTAGGGATAAAGTATAAGGTCTAAAGAATTTCGAGTCGTATTTTGAAATATTAAAAACTTAAAAGCTTTTATCTGCCTTATTCTTTGAATTGATTATAGTATACCATAAAGACAACCTGTAAAGAAGTTTTTATCCACTAATTTGCGCTAATTGGAATACAAAATAATAGTAATTTGCTTTTTTGGTGATTTTGTGCTAAAATATATGATTATAATCAATAAAATCATTAATATGGTTAATGAATTAATTAAGCCAATTACGCCTGAGAAGAAGACTGACCCAGCTGAACAAAAAAAACCTGAGACTAATGAAGTAGGACAGAGCAACATGGAAAAAATTAATGAGGATTTCCAAGAACTGCTTGATATTAGATTAGCAAAATACAAAGAGGATATTGGGCTTAAAGAGAACGAATCTGATCCAGCGAAGGAAGCAGCTATAAATAATCTTGAAACGCATAATGGAATTGTACTTGGTTATGGGGCTGAACTGGCAGAGGAAATGAATTTATCTGATGAAGATAAAACTGTAGTACTAACAGCTCTCATGCTTCACGATATTGGAAAGCTTAACAATCCAGGAGATTCTTTTGGGACGTTAAAAAATCATCATAGAATTGGTGAAGAGTATACAGAAGAAATAATGCAGGAATTTGTAGGTAAAAAGATTGGAGAAATTGTTATCACAGAAGAGATGATACCTAGAATTAAACAAGCTATTGCACGGCACATGAACCACCCATTCATGGTTATGTTAAATAAGGGAGAAAGATATCCTGAACCAGAAACAGATATTGATAAAATTGTTTTTGACGCTGACATGATGGCTAATGCAGGATTTAAGAATGTAGCTTTTCGGATAACTGGAGATAAATTTCTAGAAGAAGATGCGGCAACAGCTGAGAAAAAGAATATTTCTCACATTGAAGCGACTTTTGATAATGTTCTTGAAGGTGTTGTTGGGAGCTTTCGCATTGGAGTCAAATATCTTCCGGAAGCGGTATTGACTGAACCGAGTAAATCAAAAACATCAGAAATAGTTGCTCAAGTATTACAAATTAGAGATCTAATGAAGGATAATGATGCTTTTCAAAACATACAAAGTCAATTTGCGGATGATGAAGGGAAACTAACTGCATTATCTATTGCAATGAAAGGTGGAGCAGACATACTGAAAAAGCGTATTAATGAGGAAATCCAAAAAGCCGCAATTAAACTAAAAATTGATTCAAAAGTAACAAAGAATTTCTTGATATAAATTTTTGTATAAAAAGGCCCTGTCATTTTTGATGACAGGGTTTTTTGTTAACTCATGACACAGAGATAATTTCATCCGATTGAAATAGCGGAGAAGAAGAGGCTTCTTTTCCAAACGCAACGAGGATAAGTCCCACCCTTGGTTCCTTTCCTCCAGAGGTCAAAGAGCATGACTCTCCGATGTGCTCCTCTGAGAAGAAGTAGCCACAACCACGAGAAATCAAGATCTGACCATTTACCGTTAACCGTCCTTTGTCAGAAATTGATATTTCGTACTTTGAAGTTTTAAACTGCATTTTTGTCTCCTGTTTCGCCTTAAATTGACAAGGGTTTGAGTTTCCTTATTTTAGCACAAATCTATTATTTGTCAAGAGTGGATTGCTTATCAAGGGCTTTGTTGACTAGACTATCAGCTACCTTGTTTTGTTCGCGACGAATATGTGAGAATTTGATTGATTTGAAATGACTCTTTAAGTTCCATATCTTCAGGAATTGTTGAGCTAGAGCTTGATCTTTTACCTTGTATAAACCGTTTATCTGTTTCACAACCAACTCACTATCAAGATAGCAAGAGACATCTTCGGCTCCAAGTTCTTTGGCTTTTTCTACGCCAGCAACAATTGCTTGGTATTCTGCCTGATTATTTGTTGTTTCTCCGATATACTTACTAATAGTGGCAATTACTTTGTCACTTTCATCATACAAAACAGCTCCAATACCGGATGGTCCTGGATTGCCTCTTGCACCGCCGTCTGAGTATATTTTTATTTTCATATTTTTATAATACTGATTACTGATCTTACAGATTTACTGATATAAATTCAATAAGTAAACAGTAAGAAGTAATAGGTAACTAGTAATAAGTAACAGGAGTTTATTTCTTTTTAATGTCGAGGACTTTGGCGTCGACGCTTTCGGTGCCGTTCCAGACGTTTACTCCGAGCTCGACTACGAGGTCGACTGTGTCGCCAATGTTAATTATACCGCGCCAGACCTCTCCTTGGCCAAATAACATAAACTTCTGAACGACATAACTATCATCAGTCTTCCCCATTATCCTCAAATGTCTACCGGTATTTCCAAGACTGTCGATAGCTGTTATAAAAATATTTCTAATTACAAAGACTGGTTTTTTGTTGGCTTCTCCGAATGGAGCTAATTGTTCGATCTGTTTAACTACGGATAAGTCTATATTACTAATAGTGACTTCGCTATCGATGTTGATAACTGGAACCATATCTTCTTTCTTTATATTTTCGTTGGCATCTTTGACCATTAATTCCTTGAACTTTTCTAAATAGTCTTGACCCTTCAGGGTGAAACCGCAAGCTTGGGAATGTCCGCCGAAACGACTAAGGACTTCCTGAGCCTTATATAATGACTTTGTAATATCATAATTTGGGATACTTCTACCTGAACCAACAAGGTGTTCACCTGTTTTTGTAATTACAAGTGAAGGTTTGAAATACAGATCACTAAGACGTCCAGCTATTAAACCTACAATACCACCTGGGATATCTTCACTGTAAACAAACAGCAGATTATCGTCTAATGAATTTTCAACTTGAGCTAGGGCAACAGCTTTTGATGTTTCGGTAACCTTTTGGCGATCACTATTTGTAGCATGAAGTAATGAAGCTAATTCAACTGACTTCACAGGATCCTCTGTTACTAATAATTCAAAAGCATACAAAGCATGAGTCATGCGACCGGCAGCATTCAATCTAGGGGCAATCTGAAAACCAATTATATAGCCGTCTTCTTTTGTTAAATCAATACTGGATATTTCTGCCAGATCTTTCAGACCAATTCTCTTTGTAGCAGCTAAAACTTTCAGACCATATTTAACTAGAATTCTGTTTTCGCCAATCAGTGGCATAACGTCGGCAACGGTTCCAATAGCAACTAAATCTAAAAGCCATTTCGCGAAACCTTCCGCGCCTCCCCAAACATTCAGAGCCTTTGGATTAATCTTTTGCTTTTGAAGAACAGCGCATGCAAGTTTATAGGCAACGCCTGCTCCGCACAAAGATTTAAACGGATATGTTTCGCCTTCTATTTTTGGATTAATAATTGCCAAGGCTGAAGGTAGGACAGGAGGAATATCATGATGATCCGTGACGATAACGTCAATCCCCTTGCTCCCAGCGTATCTAATTTCATCAACATTACTAACGCCACAATCAACAGTTATCATTAATTGATACTTACCAACAAATGTTTTAATTGTTTTTATACTTACTCCATAACCATCCTTTTCTCGATGAGGAATAAAGACTTCAACATTCGCTCCCAAAACCTTTAGAGTCTTGTATAAAATAGCTGAACTGGTTACACCATCAGCATCGTAGTCTCCGTGAATAACTATACTTTCCTTGTTCTCAATTGCTTGCAAAACGCGATCAACAGCAATATTCATATCCTTGAACAAGAAAGGATCGTGCAATTGTTCATAAAGAGGATTCAAAAACAAATCCACTTCGTTTGGATCTTTTATTCCTCTGGTGTATAATAACTTCAGAATTATAGGATGCAATTTTGGATGCATTTTCTGAAATTCTTCACTTGGTTCATTTTTTATTATCCATTTTTTATCTAACATACTAAGTTAGTTTACTACATATATGAAAAAGTCTCAAAGAATTATGTGGACTATTATAGTAATCATCATGGTTTTCTCCATGGTTTTCTTCACTATGATGCCAATGTTCTACTAATAAATTCCGATTTATTAAAAAAATCACCTCTCTAATTTGGTGATTTTTGGTTATACAAATATTATCAAAATATCGATTTTATTGGATCGCAAAACTATTTCTTCATTACAGCAATGAATGCTTCTTGGGGAATTTTTACCTTGCCGGCGCCCATTTCCTTCATCTTCTTCTTTCCCTTCTTCTGCTTTGAAAGAAGTTTCTGACGACGGGAATAATCACCTCCATACAATTTGGCAGTCACATCTTTTCTGAGGGCAGTAATTCTCTCACCAGCAATAATCTTACTACCGATAGCAGCTTGCAGTTTAATAACAAACATCTGTCTGGGAATTGTATCTTTCAAGGCTTTGACAATTTTCTTCCCAGTATTAAATGAAGAGTCTCTATAGACAATAGAA
>Ga0307989_1001700_pt1 | contig 11369 bp, 7 predicted proteins | sample EllFjometagen185_FD_203164 | JGI IMG/M metagenome (GOLD analysis project Ga0307989, IMG submission 203164) | Marine microbial communities from Ellis Fjord, Antarctic Ocean - #185 | ecosystem: Environmental > Aquatic > Marine > Unclassified | place: Southern Ocean | collected 2014-10-08 | reverse complement strand
CAGCAAATAAAAAAACACAATGTAAACTATCTGTAACTTACAAATGAACCACAAAAAAAGATAGTTTGCATAGGTTTTTTTGTGCTGTTTTCTTCCTGTTGGCTCTTACTTATCTTAGAATAGTTCGGGCAGAAGAAGAAATTTTGTATAAACGGAGCGGAATTACCACCGAAGTAAACTCGACAGTATGCGATGGCTTTAGACATCGGAGACTGTGAGACTGCATTGTATGACTTCTTGCTGAATGTAGCGAAGTAGAGACGAAATTTTGCCGTACTGCACGTTGCTCTACACTGGCAGGAGCATAGCGAGTGCCAGATGACTTAGAGATACCACCTTATAATGTAATATTATGTAATACTTGGGACTTCTTCCTGCTGCAAGCGAGGGGCGAATTTAATTAGGGATGAGGGATTAGGGATTAGGGATTAGGGATTAGGGATTGATTTCTCAAAATCACTTTGGATAGTGTCTTTTTGCTGAATCGATGCAAGATAATCTTCATCTTGTTTAATAATCTCCCAAGAAACTTTGTTACATTCTGAACATGGAAGAAATTCTTTGCCTTGAATGTGTGTTTCCACATTTTTACATTCAGTACATTTGTACATTCCAGAGGGATAATTTGAATCCATAATAAACCTACCTTTTTGCAATAGAGTTTTGCGATTTGATTTAAATATTTAATTATTATGTAAAATCGATATGTTTTGCAGAGCAAAGCCAAATCTTATTTCCACTTCGTTTACTATGAAACTATAAGCCGAAGTGTAAAAGCATGCAATTTATAGAAAATTAAGAAATTTGTGTCAAGAAGATTAGAAAAAAAGATAAAGATCGTTAGCTTCACAAGCTAATTTGCAAGTTCCTGAGTGCTTTAGGAATTTAGAAATTATTTTAGAATGCTTATATCATATATTCAATTTTTTGATGTAAGGTTTAAGGGCTTTTGCAAACTTAATCATTGAATCAATCATTACTTCAGATATATCGTTCCATTTATTCTCATCCCTATAGCCACCTAAAGAAATCTGTTTAGAAATCCTACAAGCTCGTTTTGAATCAAGACGCTCCCAAAGTAGTGTATCACCAAAAGAAGTTTCGATTTCAGGTTTTTTCAAGAATAATTCATCAAAAATATTATTGTTTTCTTCGTTTGAATCAGAACCCCTGTCGATATAAAGCTCTATTTGTGAATCATGTTGTCTAATACCGTAATTAAATCCTAAACCTCTAACACCAGAACTAGTGCCTATCCAATTATGCTGACTTGGAGATATATTTGAATGCAGTTTGGTTTTAGATTTAGATACCTTGAGTAGTGTTGTCCAAAATCGATGTCTAATGTAATATCTTTCTGCAATATCCTTTTTAATTTCTCCTGCTTGTCTTGCTTCTTCACTAGGACCGACAATTAGAGTAAATAATGGAGCTGGTGTTGAATCACCAATCTGAACTGCTTCAACTTTAATCAAATAAAATGAAGCAGAAGAAGATTCATTTAACCATGAAACGGCATTAATATGTTCAGGGCGGGGGTTTTCTACAATCCAAATCGCTGTTTTGGATTCTATAGCTGTAAGATAAGTTAATAATTTACCTAAATGATCATGATCACTTTTACCAAACTGATTTTCAATAACAACAGGATTTCCTGAATCATCTTCTGCTACAATATCAACACTAAAAGATCCAGCAGATTGTTCACTTTCGGCACTTGTAAGAGTGAAACTAAGAATATCATTGAGAATATCAATATTATCACGAAGCCAGGGAGTAAAATCATAAGCTTCATTCTTCCAAACTTCTTTAATTGGAACACGTTTAATTTTACCAATCATTTTATTCTCCAAAAATTTTAAACTTTTCTTTTGATAGTTTCAACAACTGTAGTAGATGGTCTTCTTTGAGCTTCTTTAACTTTAATAAATCGACCTGTTTTTGCATCACGACCGATTTTATAAATAATAGTTTTTTTCTTTGGCATAATATCCTCCTATATAAAAAAATATTTCTGAAAATTAGAATTTATCTACCATGCTGTAAATATCCCTCCCTTTTTTACAAAGGGGAGCGGAGCATTGAACTATTTTACTTTTAAATAAGTAATTTCACAAGCTTTACATTTACGTTTATCTTGAAGAAATTTAGCAATATTGAAGCGACCTTCTGGTCTTTGAAAGAAATCTAAACCTCTACCTAAAACAATTTTCCAACCGGAATCAGCTAAAATTGAACGATCATGAATATTGTCTTTGAATTCATATGTTAATTTGATACCACTATCAAAAAGCGACTCAGATATTTCATCAAATTTGCGGGATAGATAATCCTTTGAAAACTCAAAATCTTCACTTGTAATAATACCTAACTTAATTTCTTCATCATCAGGTTTCATTTCTACAAGGAAAGAACAAAATTCAAGTAGAAGATCCATCTGATATGGTTTGCGAAGATATGGATCTGTCAGCAGGATTTTTGATGAACCAAATAAGTATGGAGCAAACAATTTTTTCATTGAAATGTTTGATTGATTTTCTCTGATAATGAACTGACCAGGCTCAGCAGTAATGTTTTCTATTGCTGCTTTTGGAACTTCTTCTTGATCAGAAATATCTGGAGATTTTTTATATGAAATATGATCATATTCAACTTCCTCCAAGGTTTTCACAAAGACTGTTTCACTAGAAGTTTTATCTTTATAGCTGAATGATACTTCTTCAAAAGTAGAATCGATTCTAATTAATTGATCCTTTACTCTTTTACGACCTTCGGCAGCAAAGGAAATTAATTCAATTGCTTCTTCATGAGTATAAACACCATGCGGGTAAATAATTTTCATAAGACCTGAGAAAGTCTTTTTAATGGCATCCCGATCTCTGGTTGTTAAAGAAGAATCCCACTGTACATGATCATTCATTTGATTTGAAAAATCATCCTTACGCAGCTCTTTTAATATCTCTGCCAGGTAATCTACAATCAAGCCGTATTTGGTAGTGAACATCTCATTACGAAGCTTATTGATTTCCCAACCAGGAAGATAGATGTGAACACGATCTAAAAAAGCTGAATCGTAATAAGCTTTTGGAAGGCAATCAAAGAGGTTAGAATTTTTTATCATATAAGGAACGGAATGTTCCGTATTACCTACAAAAGCAAATGAAGCAGTTGCACCAAAGACATCGTTACCACGAGAAAAGGACTTATTTGCCATGTAGTTTTTCATGATATCTACAAGTTTGGTATCAGATTTCTTATCACTACCAGCGAATTCATCGAAAGCAACAACATCCCAATAACCTACTAAGCCAATCTGATTTTGAGTATTATTGACAAACAGCTTTGCTTTTGTGACATCACCACCGGAGATAAGTATACCATGGGGAGATAACTCAGAGAAAACGTGAGATTTGCCAGTACCCTTCGGTCCAAGTTCAATGAAATTGTAGTTATTCTCACAATGAGGAATTAATCTGGATAACTGCAATAATTTTGTACGAGTAGTAAACTCACTTGGTTCAAGACCAATGCTTTGAATTAGCAGATCTATCCATTCATCTTTTGTGAATTCTTTGCGTAATTCTAAAACAACACCTAAATCTATACTGGAAATTTGAATTGGTTTGAGATCATTTACCATCCATGGGATTCTATTACCTTCTTCGAAAAGATATCCCATAGTTACAATGCACCATACGCCACCTGTAAGAAGCTTACTATGCTTTTTGATGATATGATCAGCAATAGGAATTTTATGCAATCCAAGATTAATAAAAAAGGCTTCATATACATTCTTAGATTCATTGAGTCTAACTGAGACTTTATCAATAACTCTGTGTTCAGTTTTTTCTTTAATAGCAGATTTTACCATCTCGGCTTCATCACGGTGCACAAAATGATCTCGAATAATGCCTTTAACTTTATCCATTCCTTGAGCAATAATATCATCATCTGAAGATGCACAATGCTGACCTAGAAGATATTCCAAAACATAAGTAGGCACAACTGCGTTTCCTTTGATAACTTTTGTAAGATCTTTCCTTACAACTTTGCCATCAAAATATTTTAAGATTTTTTCTTGTAATTCCATTAGAAATCCGATCCTATTAATGTGTTATTCATAACTTTCTCATTTACCAAAGGATTCAAACGATCCTTATCTTCCTGAATATCGAAAACTTTCAAAGACAATACCGGCTCATTACCAGCACTGCTACTAAGATTCAAAATGAATTCTTGCTTACGTTCAACCGGAAGATCAGAAACAGAATTCAAGGATATTTCTACTTCATTTGATATTAACTGATTGGTAGTATTAAAAATACCTGCAATGACATTTCTCGATTTGAACTCATTGCTAACAGGTTGGATTTGGAAAAGGTTAATTTTGATAGCTCCGGAAACAATCTTAAGACTATCATTTAGAACTTGTACAGTTACTTTACTGGAGATTTCTTTTCGCTTGCGATTACTTTCAATTATGGGTAGTATCATTTCTTGTAAACTTGAACCACCATGAACAAAGTGAACACCTGAACCTTGTCTTCTATAACGGTTCACTGACTTGGGAACTGATAACATTAATTCTGATTTAACTTTAGAGCAATTTGAAAGCGGAAAAGAATAACTGTCATTTTGAGTTTCTTTCTGATTAGATATAATAAAACGGTTGTGGGATACTAGATGATCTCCCTGAGGTATATCTTGCATAGTAGAATCTGAAAGCTGACGATAGTTAAAAAGAAAACCATGATCTGAAGTAATGAGAACGCGAGAAACATTGTAGGAAGAATGAATTTTCTTGGTAAGATCTACAAGTTCAGTAATAGATTCCTGGACTGCTTTAAAAGTTTTCATTTCAGTTTTTCGTACATCACCAACTGCATCGATGCTATTGTGGTAAATATACACAATTTGATTTTTGAAGATCTCACGGATATCTTCTCGTTCTAACCTGATAATTTTATCGTACTGCACAGCTATTGAATCTTCAGAATTCAAGCGTAAAATAGTATTACGATTTTCTAAACCTTCTGTAGAAACACCACCAATCGAAAGAGAAGTGTCCTCAAGTTTGAGTTCTTTATCTGATAAGAGATTAGCCATTCCCCACTTTGTATTGGAAGGAAGACCGGAGAGGCAATAACTGATTTCTGCACTGCCATGAGTATCTTTCATTAATTCGCTAAGAAGGTCTGCAGCTACTTCGTAGCGAAGAGCATCGGATATAATAACTGCTACTTTCTGATCTGAATCTTTTACATTATCCTGATAGAAATCGTATTGCTTGGGGACAGGAATTTCATTGAAATTGAAATTGAAATGCTTCATACATTCCATCCACTCTCTGTTAAGTGAAATAAGATAGTTTTCGTAACGAGTATGTAGATCATTGATTACATCGGAAAGATTGATATGATCCGGCAAGGTAAGTTTATTAAGTTCTTCTAAAGCAACTACTCCTTTACGGTAGTAAAAGTCTATTTTTGAATATTCTTTTGCATACTTATTAATATAATCTCCGGGATGATCAAAAATAAAATTGGAGGTTTGATTGAGTTGCGCAAAGAAATTTGCAGCATATTGTAAAAAGTGCATAAGTTCAATGAGAACAGGTTTCTCGTTTGGATTACCGGAAAGTAGCGAAATAGAAGAAATTACACTGCGGGGATGGGATTGAATGGAATTTATACTTTCTTTTATAATAATGAATTTAATGTCTGTAGTGTAAAAGCTGAAATCTGCATCTGTTCCATACCACTCAATGATCTTTGTTTCCTGAATATTCTTACCGGATTCTGATAGAACTTCATTCAATTGAGCATTGAGAAGTGTATCGTTCTGCCATTCCACTAGTAAGGAATTCATTTGCTGGATAACACGGTTATCATTGATTTTGAGTTTACTGTATTGATCAGTTTCTTTCAACTGCTTGAAATTTTGTACCAGGATATTGTATTTGAATTTACAAATAGATGAAATGAGAATATCTTGTGTGAGTTCTGATGTAGAGAATTCAAGATATTCATAGAGCCAGTTGAAAAGGGTTGATTTGATTTCATCATTTTTTAAGCGATTAACCAATTTAATAAACTCATTATTAAATCTTGGAAGCGAAAGAATTAATAATTTTGCTAGGCATTTGGATGTATTCACGATATTAGAAAAACCCAAATAACTGCTGATAATGCCTTTTATAACGCTCTGCTCATTAAAATCCTGCTGATTTAATATGGATGCCATTACCTTTTGATTTTTTTTGAGTTTAAGATCTTTAATGAATTTTCGTACAATTGGGCGATGGTGCTGCAGCAGATTATATTCATTCATGAAATCGGCAACATCATCCAGCAGCAATTCTTTATTGGCAAATAATAGATCAAGTAGGATAAAACTTTTTTTTTCGATCTCATTTGGACTGGCTTGCTGGAAATAGAGCAGCACTTTTTTTTCACTGAGTTCATTTTCCAATTTTACTTTTAGCGCAAAATGATTTCTGACTACATTGATTATGATAATGTCTTCAAGTTCTAATACGTCAATATCCAGTAGATATTCGCTATTGCTATCGAAGAAAAAAAGAATGCGAAGATCCGAGCTTGAATCAAATTGTGATTTAATCTTTTGAGCTAAATTCATATTGTATTCCTTCGATAGAGATACTCTCAATTTTCAGATTTTTATTTATATCACGGTACACAGTTCTATTATTATTCTTGGATTCTACCTGATATATTGGAACTACTCGAAAGTAATTTACGTGTAAACCGCGTGAAAATGACATGAGCCACACATTCACGCAATCCCAAAGTTTACAGGCTGTTACGAATATTCCAATAAAATTGTTTTCACTGAAACAGAACCGGAGCGCGTGTAAATCGCGTGTAAAATTAGTCAGTCGGAAATTCATAATATGCACCTTTGCCGACACCTTGTTTTTTTATCTTATATTTTGCATTCATTTGTTTTAGCAAACGATAAGCCTGATCGTTATTCAGATTACATAGATCAACAACTTTCTGTCTAACAATTCTACCATTTTCCCTTATAAATCGCATAACTTTAGATTCATGATATTGTTTAACGTTTGAGATATCTTTATCATTATATAAGGTAACTCGAAAATGATTTGCTAATTCTCTGAAATCAGGCATAGGAAGCAAAGCTGATTCACATTCATCAAGAATTCTACCAATACCGGAACCCCATCTATTTACAAAATCTAAGCGATGAAAAACAGCACCTAAAACTCTATTTCTAAGTTGAGAAACACCAGAAATTGCTGATTCTAAAGTCTGACCAAAAGGAAGGCAACCGGGATTTGTAATTACGATTCTATTATCGAAAATTGCAACTGATATCGAGCTACCGGAAACATTATAATCTGTGTGCACAATAGCATTTATGACCGCTTCTCGAATTGCTTTAACCGGGTATTCCGGTTCAAAACTATGTGATGTCCTTTCAATATTTACAGATTGATTTGTATGTCGCTCAATAAAACTTACTACTTGATCGATAACATCAATTAAATATCCGGAAAATTCCTTATCATCAATTATGATTGATTTTGATGTGCCTTTGAATCTTCCGCAACGTATAAAGGCATCAGGAAAAATACTTCTATGATTCTTTGCAAAAAGTAATGCACCACCAACAGTTGGCACAATTTTACTTTGATAGTGGCATAATATATTTTCTGAAATTAGTTTCTCTCTAGTTATCTTTAATCCCTTATTCCGGTAAACAGATTCAATAAATTCGTAATCTAATTCAATATCTGATTCGATATAAGGTTGTTCGTCATAAGTTTTGTTTCGTGCCATTAATTGAAGTTCTTGTACTATTTCACTACCTGCTTTTCTATTGGTTGAACCATACCTTATGTAAACTCCATTCGGAACACCTTCACTTTCTAAATAAAAAGGAGCAATATGATGGGCGATCTTTAAAACGATTAAATCTGAACCTTTGTAATTCACATGAATAAAATCGTATAGCATTTTCGGAGAAATACTATCTGAGAATGAATTGGCAATTCTCTCTTCATCTATCTTGGGATCGGATATGCCGGTTATACTTTTATCATCAGCAATTCCAATGACAATCTGCCCTCCTGCTGTATTAGCAAATGCAACAGCAGATTTAACAATCCTATTCATTGAATCTGTATTTTCTTTGAATTCAAGAGTTTTTCCTTCGTGAGTTTTGATCAATTGCTCAATATTATTCATATCTTCTTTACCACTCCCTCAAACAATTTATAATTCTCGGTTACGCCATCGTCAAGATCGAATTCGATCTGTTTATCGGAAAAGTCTTTTAATAGAAGATCGTAATCTCGGCATTCGATAAGATCGGAGCGGAGTTTATCCAGCTTACGGGATTCTTGATTATTTAGAGAAGATTCATTTGATTCTAAGACACTTATTTGCTGCTCCAGATAATTGAGCTGTTTAAAAAGGTAATTAGTTCTGATCTTCTGAACTGTGAACCGATTCATGCGGTGCATATATGCAAGTACTTTGAAGGCACCTTTAGGTGAGGAAAATTGCCAGTAGATCGGTTTCTTTTTATAGGTTTTTTTGTGATCATCCCAAAATTTGGTAGTTAGATATTTCTCAAGATCTGTATCGAGTGCTGCATTGATGAAGTTCAGGTTTTCCGTTAGTGTTTCTTCACCCCAAACGATCTCAACAAATGCTTTAACTCTGCGGAATATATCGTCCGAGAAAGGGCTTTCACTTCCCATAATTGGTATTATTCCATCATCATCTATCTGGAATATATTAGTTTTGTTTGCAATTCTTAAGTCAGATTCTACGCTTTGCTCCGCTTCTAACTCAAGTCTTGCTGGATTATATTGATAAGAGGACAACTCGTCTGTGGTGGGATTGGGATGTGCGATATTGAGACCGGGTTTATCTAAACGATAACGCCCCATGAAACAACCAATAGCATAAGATAGCAGTTGTTTAATAACCACGTCTTTTTTGATGGGGAGTTTTGGGAGGTTTAGGGATTCAATTCTTAAGTCAGTTTCTTCGCTGCGCTGCGCTACTAACTCAAGTCTTGAACGATCCAACTCTTCCTGCAGAATTGTAATATCCTTTAGAGGTACATACGGTGTGAGCTCATCTTGAAGACCGTAAATATTTATAAATATTCGGTTAAGTTCTTCTTCATTTGTGTGAAGTTGAAAGAAATTTACAGTAACTTTTTCTTCCCAGTTGTTAAACGACTCTGTTAATAAACTTGAATAACTTAATAAGGGTGATTGTTTAAAGTCCCAGGAGGTTTCGCGAGAATCCCAGTCTTTTTTAGCAATATTGATATTAGTATTAACATTATCAGTTATCAATGTATCTGAAATCATTATATTTTTAGTTAATATTGGTATTTGGGCTATACTTCCAGTTTGAATTGCTAAAGTTGGATTTATAATATTTAATAAGAATAATGAAACTTTAGAATTTAATAAGCACAATAATTCTAATAAATAATTATTTGTAAATAGGAAAGGGGTTGCATCACCACACAATAGACCTTCAGGGTGAAATCTGAAACTCAAATAATCGCTTGAAATCCTATTCCATACTATAACTTCTTTAAAATAATGATGTTCATTGGGGATAATTGCTTTGCCCGTTGATTTTATTTCGAATCCATTGTTAACCCAATTAATTACATAATTTAAATTTCCGTACCACTTTCGTGTTCGTCCACCATTCGCAAATCTATACCATTTTTTTTTTGAATGATTTCTTATATTATAATCAGACGAATTCCATTCAACGTCTCGAGTGCTTACTTCTGTCCACCTCTTAATAAATTTTTCTGCATCTCCTGATTGAATTGACCTTCTTGGTTCTGTATTTGATTTTAAAGGTTCACCATTCTCAAACGCCTCAATCACTCTTTCACTCACCCAATAAGCAATGGGACTTCCAGGAATTTTGGGAAAATTGGTTTGGGTGATTTGTGTGTAGTAGATCTGTTTCCCGGATGGATTAGAGTGATTTGGTATGCCGGTTTCCCTACTATATTTGCTGAAATCAAATTTATAATCTTTGTCATTCAACACTATAAGCAATAATTGATGCAAATGTTCTGTATCAAACTCTTGAAATGTGCGTTCAATCAGTCGTAAATATTCACCTGTTCTTTCCTTTGCCAGTGCTTTTTCTACAACTGTAGCAACAGCTCCAAAATCTGCACCAAAAACACCACGGCTTAAATGCAACAAACTTTTGTAGAAATAGTTATCCAAATATTGTTTTCTTAATTTTTCGAAAGTGCTTAAGAACATCCAGGATGGTGTGGTTATAAAACCAAATTCTCCACCTTTAGTAGTTCGATTTGGCAATACTTCCATAAAAACAGCAAAAAGATCAGATTTAGATTTCGGGTAGTGTTTTTTCACATAATTGCTGAGGTTGGCATTCATATTTTTGCTTCCCATATAGGGTGGATTGGCAACTACAGCAGGATATAAATCTGTGAGAAGAAGAATTGGCTGCAGAAATGGTTTAAAAGTATTTAGAAGAACTACTTCAAAGGATGTTAATTTGTTTTGCTTCTCTGTTAAAGCTTTTAACCTTTGCTTTATAAAATTATGAGCATTAGCAGAAAGATCGATAATGAGAGCAGAACCAATATTTTGAGCTTGCTGCATAGCGTTGAGTGCGTTTTGTAATTCAGTTGCATATTTTTTGCCTTCTTCACCAAGAAAATCGTAGATTTCCTGAAGATTGAATTCATTTGGTTCCGGCATGGCAACAATGTGTGGTAAAAAATCTTTGGAAAGGATATCGGGATAATAGGAAGCTGCTTTGAGTAAAACAGCGAAATTTGCCAGCCCTACAGCTCGTTTGCAGATATCCAAACCAAATAAGTTATTCTTCAAAATTGCTTCTACAGCATATCTATTGGTATAGCCTTCTTCTTTGTACATCTGCATCAACAGATCGAAAGCAACAACAAGGAAGTGACCGGAACCGACAACAGGATCAAGGACTTTGAGTTCGGTAACATTGGAGATGATTGGGTTACGGGTTGAAATTCCTAAGTAAGATCTGCTTTGCATTTCTAACTCAGGTCCTGCAGGTTCAACAAGATACTTCATTGAGTGCCTGATGTCGCTTTCGGGATGTTTGTCTAACCAGATGCGACCAACTGTATTTTCTACAAGATATTTTACGATCCACTTGGGAGTAAAAATCTGGGTAGCTGCAGGAATGTCTTCTGCACGGGCTTTCTTCTTATTCTTGAATCCGGCAAATACATCATCCTTTTTATCGGAAATATAAAATTGGTACAACCAACCGATGAGTTCAACTTCTTTATAATCTTCATCTGTGATGAGTTCA
>Ga0307989_1001698_pt1 | contig 11381 bp, 7 predicted proteins | sample EllFjometagen185_FD_203164 | JGI IMG/M metagenome (GOLD analysis project Ga0307989, IMG submission 203164) | Marine microbial communities from Ellis Fjord, Antarctic Ocean - #185 | ecosystem: Environmental > Aquatic > Marine > Unclassified | place: Southern Ocean | collected 2014-10-08 | reverse complement strand
GTTCGTACCGAACTCAAACAAGGCTTATTTTCGCTACGCTTCACTAAGAAGCTCTATTTTAATTCTTATAAGCACGATTCAGGGATCCCATTCCAGCTCTTGCATTAACCTAACCGGACATTACTGAGTTTTAATGTGTTAATGCAGACATACCCAGTCCATTCTTTTCTATTGTTCAATTTCGAACAAACAATTACCAAATTTGAACAAAACCAACCTACTCTGTAACATAAATCATCCCATAGGTGAATCTTCCTGTTTTTAACATTTTGTTATATTTTACTAATACATATAATTCATTGTTTGGAGAAGATCAAAATTTTTCGGCACAGAATTTGTAAATAATAAGTAACCGTTCATGGGTTCAAAGTTCAGAAGTTCGAAGTTCCCATGTATATTTAATCCATTGATATGTAGCATGTTACTCGAATAATCGGTTTAATTTTTGTTTAAACATCTTCAAAATATTTGAACTCTCACGCAATAGTTTTTATACATTTTTCCTGAGTGAAAAATGTATAAAAACAACTTTTAACAATGAACACTGAACCTGTGAACGGTTACAATTATAATTAGCATAATTTCAAGAAATTATTTTACTCTAAAAAATAAAATAGCAAGATGCAGAATTAACACAACGGTTAAAGTAACAGTAATACCAATCAGTAAATTATACCCTGACAGATAACCAAATTGGGCTTTTTTGCTAATATGCATCATGAACCATTGATAATACTGAAAGGAGTCATGATGTCGAGCCGGATTTAGGAAAAAGCAAATACAACATCAATAAGACAAAAAATTAAAACCGGTTATCAAATGAAACAGTCCCAGTTATTCATCAGTGAATCATTTAATATTGTCCCAAATGAAGCAGAAGAGTACTATTTGGAACTTTGCCACCAACTTGAACTATCGATGCTGGTAGTCTTTGGTAGACGAAGCAGGATCGCAGTGCCGAAGAACTCGGTCCCCGTTATTAACTGCTATGACACGTTTCCTGGTGACTTCCAGGAGATTGATTCGCTAATTTTTGAAGAAAGTACTTTGATGGAATTGATTTTTTCGATGATCAAAATCGCCCGCAGAGTGCTTGAACAAGTGAAATTATTTTCGCCGCAATTAATTCATGTTTCAAGTAGACCCTATTCAGGGATCGCTGCTTTGACCATTAAAAAATGGCTTGGAATACCCTATATTATCTATCTTACGCGATCAGAAATTTTAAAGTTTCAAACGAATCCATTACTGGCTACAATTATGACCTGGACCTTCCAAAAAGCGGATGCGATAATTGTTGATTATGAAAACACCAAAACAAAATTATGTAGTTATAACATATCTCCACAAAAAATCCATATCATCAACCCGGGAATTGATGATAGCTTTTTTTCCCCAAATATTTCAAACCCAGATATAGTAGAAAAAAATCAACTGGATAATAAAATAGTAGTGTTGAGTGTTGGATTTAAAGCCACCAGAAATTTGCATCAACAGTTCATCAAAGCTGTAAAGATACTATCAAATGACTTTCCTGATATTTGTGGTTTAGTCTTGTGTAATAAAGTAGAAGTGGAAGATCTCAAACAATTGGTTTCCTATCTTGATATTTCCAGGAACTTTATATTCGTGGTCGACCCAACACCAGAAGAGCTGATTAGCCTATATCATAGCTGTGACACTGTGATTATAGCCGGAAATGACCATAGTGCACAGGAGAGGAAACATCCGCTGGCAGCTGGCGCGGCCTCAAAATGTGTCATCGGAGGTATATCCGGTAACCCGGTGGAAATGATCCAGGATAATATGACCGGATTTATCGTTGATCTGGAAAACCCAATTGAAATTTCAGAAAAACTTCACCTTCTAATAACCAACGATTCTCTGCGATTGAAAATGGGACAAAAGGGAAGATTATGGGCAGAAAACTTTCAGTGGTCAAAACAGATCGATAAAATAAATGCAGTAACAAACAAAATCTTGTCTTCATCCATGATGGCAAGTGAGAAACAGGGGCAATATCATTCAACTGGAAATTAAAATGAAAGTAGGATCTGTTCTTCCTGTAGCACCGTCATTGCGTAGTGATGAAAAATAGTATTGTGAATTATTCACAATGAGATATACTTACACAGAAAAGACTTTTGTAAGTTGAAAGAAGGCAGGTACTTTGACTACATATCCCCTTTTTGGAAAAAACTTTTCTGAAACACGATAACCGTAATAAAAAGAGGAAAACCAATGAAAAAGCTAATGACATTGATAATCTGCATTGGAGCAATCAGTCTTTCAAACATGAGTATTCATGCTGAAACAACCGTTTCTGTTGGATACGGCTGGAGCATTGATGGACGGAGTATCGTGCCGTTCGCAATGCAGTAACCATGATGAGAAAAAAAACAGCAAATCCACAGTTTGTTATGCTCTATTCAACTGTCGGATACAACACAGGGCAAGTTTTAAGTAACCTGAGAAAAGAACTGGGGAAATCTCCTCTCATTTTCGGTTTGACGTCCAGTTGGGGAGTGATAACACGGGACGGGGTACATGTTGGTAAAAAAGGGTCGCTCGCCATAATGGGGATCTCATCTTCGGCCATTTCTTTTGGGATTAGTGGTGCAGCAATCAGTGAAGGTGAAGATGTTACAGAAAAAGTCTCTGCCAGTATTAAGAAAGCAATTACCATGGCTGGAAAAATAGAGAAATCAAAACCGGATATGGTCCTGATGGCAGCCTCACCTGGCCTAGAAGAAGCTGTTTTAGAGGGTGTCGCCAAGGTCCTGGGTAAAGATGTTCCCGTTTATGGTGGATCCGCAGCCGATAATTCAATCGCCGGTAAATGGAAGGTTTTTAATAATAATGAATCCTATTCCAACGGTTTCGCTTTAACAGTCATCTTCACTGACTTAAAAGTCGGCCATGCCTTTCATAGTGGTTATCTGGGAAGTGATAAAAGCGGTGTGGCAACACGAGTGAAAGATGGAGAGAGCCGAACACTTCTTGAGTTAGATGGAAAACCGGCAGCTGAAGTATACAACAGTTGGGCATACGACAAATATGATAAGGAGATAAAAGAAGGGGGTAACATTCTGGGTCCTGCTTCCTTTTATCCCCTGGCCCGAAAAATAACAACCGATGGAAAGGCTCATTTTATCGGAATTCACCCTTCGGAAATTGATAAGAAAACAAAATCGCTGTCACTTTTTGCAAATGTAAAAGAGGGGACCCGACTTTATTTTACCGAAGGGACAGAAAATGCTCTGATCTACCGTCCAAGAACCATAACTCGCAGAGCTCTGATAAACGGCCGGATTAAAAAAGACAATGCCAGGTTTGGTTTGTTTATTTATTGCGGGGGGACTATGATGGCAGTACAAAAAAGGGTAAAAGAGATTGTGCCGATCATAAACAAAACGCTTGGCCAAGTTCCCTATATTGGTGCGTTTACGTTTGGAGAGCAGGGAAATATCCGAAATTTCGGTAACTTTCATGGAAATCTCATGAGTTCAATGGTGATAGTTGGAGATAAATGAAATTCAATAAACGAATTAAACTAAAAACAATCCTGTTTACACTAAGCAGTCTGCTGACCATATCTTCAGTTTCGATAATTGCCGGGTTTTCCTATTGGCAATCATCAGACATGCTGATTCAGGAATTTGAATACCGTTCTGACATTATCACTCGGAATTTTGCCTATCAAGCGTTCGAAGGTGTAATTGTGCAAGACTCTTTCATGCTGGACCGCCTGGTCGAAGGTGTACTTCTGGAAAAGAACCTTATCTATGCTCTGATATTTGATGCCAAAGGGAGGCTTATTTTTAAAAAATATAAGGAGGGTGTTGATGATACGGTCAAACAGGAAATTGAAAATTTAGCTTTTGAAAAACCGGCTTTGGATCAAACAGAAAAAACCGGCTTTTCTCTGCACCGAAAAACCAGGTGTGCACATCTGCTGGATAACTGGCAGGCTGTTATCGACAGAGATATGGAAGATAATGCTGTTGGTTATATAAGGTTGGGCATTTCTCTGACTGAAATTGAAAGTCTAATGAGAAGACTGTTGTTCAGTTATGCGGTAGTTCTGTTCATCATACTGTTCTTCGGACTTTTACTTTCCTTCCTGGTTGCCAGGAATATGAGCAGATCACAGGCTGTAGTAATCGAAGCCATGCGGGATATCATTCATGATGACAATTTGTCGGTGCGCCTTAGCAGTCATAGCCGTATTGAGGAAACAAACACATTGATCTCCTATTTCAATAAAATGATCTCTCAATTGATGACTTCCCGTCATGAACTCAGTGAGAGCGAGGAAAAATTTCGGAAAATTTCCTCATCGGCTCATGATGCGATCATTATGGTGGATGATCATGGCAGGATATCGTACTGGAACCGGTCGGCTGAAAAAATATTCGGTTTTTCGAATAAGGAAATTATGGGAACAGAGTGGAATCTTCTGGTAAAACCAGATAGCGCCTCCAGAGAACAGGACAATTTTTCTAACTTTTTCGAAAATGCAGGCAACGGGAGTCTGGTAGACAGTATCATAGGGGATATCACCGAAAGTGTTGCTAAGAAAAAAGATGGAACTTTTGTATCGGTTGAGCTATCCCTGTCCAAGGTAAAACTTCAGAACCAGATGAATACCATCACCATACTGCGGGATATTTCCAAAAGAAAAGAAACAGAAGAGGAGCTCAAAGAGAGCCAACAGCGAATGGAACTTGCCATTCAGGCTATTGATGCCGGTTTATGGGACTGGAACATCGAAACAGATGCAGCCATCTTTAGCGACCGCTGGGCCACCATGTTAGAATATGAGCCAGAAGAGATCACCAATCATATCTCCTCTTGGAACATGTTGCTGCATCCGGAAGATTCCGAACAAGCCCTTGCGGCAACGGATGAACATTTTGCAGGGAAGACATCGATTTATAAAGCAGTTTTCCGGATGCGGACAAAGTCAGGAGGATGGAAATGGATTCAGTCTACAGGCAGGGTAGTGTCGCGGGATCCGGATGGTAAAGCCTTACGGGCAATCGGCACCCATATCGATATCGACAAGCGAAAAATAAATGAAATCGAGCTGGCCGAGTATAGGATGCATCTGGAGGATATGGTCGCAGCACGGACCCAGGAATTGAAGAACGCCCAGACCGAGCTAGTAAACAAAGCAATAGAGTCAGGTCGGGCCCAGCTTTCAGCCATGATTCTACATAATATCGGAAACGCCATGACGCCGGTCGGGGTACAGGTGGAAGATTTACAAAAAGATAAACTGGAACGTATTTCGAATTATTTAGAACATTGCTATCAGGACTTGCAGAACAACAAGCATCGGATGACGGAATATGTTAGCACAGATAAGAGAGGAAAAGAGATCTTCTCATTTTTGGGAAAACTGATCAAATCTATTAAAGACCACGACCAAGAATTTAGTACTGCCCTCGTTAAAATTTCTGAAGCGGTCAACTATGTATCCGAGATTATTTCTCTTCAACAGAATTACGCAGCCAGGGATAAGGAGAACAAGCAATTGACGGATCTGAACCGGCTACTGGACGATGCTCTGATCATGCAGTCATCGGCTATGGAAAAAAGAGATATTGTAATCAAAAAAGAGACCGATCCGAACCTACCGATGTTGACCATTGATAAAAACAAATTGATGCAGGTAGTAGTGAACTTGATTAAGAACGCCTATGAAGCCATTGATGAACTGAATGAAGAAAGTAAGGAAAAGGTTATTGCGATAAAATCATTCAAGAAAGACAACATTGTCGGATTCGAAATTGATGACACCGGCGTGGGTATTCAGCCAGACAAGATTGAGACCATTCTGAAATTTGGGGAATCCGGCAAGGGGTCTACCGGCTTCGGGCTGTATTACTGTAAAATGTTTGTTGAAGCCAATAAGGGGAAATTAATTGTTAATAGCCCGGGTAAAGGTGAAGGTGCCTCTATTATGGTGAATTTCGAAATAGGCAATAACGCGTCAATATCCTGATAATATTTTATAAATAACCTACAAGAGAGTTAATAATGGAAAAAAACAACAGGATTATTATTATCGATGATGATCCGGGAATCAGGGAGACATACCGGAATATTCTTTTACCGGCATCTCAAAATGATTTACTGACAGAAGGGGCTTCTCTATTTGGAGATTCAGTACCCAGGCCCGTTTCTTCCAATCTTGATGTATTTGAACTGACCCTTGAAGACAGGGGAGAAAAAGGGGTCAAATCTGTTGAAAAAGCGATGACCAAAGGTCAACCGTTTTCTGTCGCCTTCATCGACATGAAGATGCCAGGAATCGATGGGGCCGAGACTGCAAAAAGAATCTGGGCAATTGATCAGGATATAAAAATCGTATTTGTTACTGCTTTCAGCGAACATACTCCTGACGATATCAATAAAATAACCGGTAGAGATGACAGTTTCTACCTTCGAAAACCTTTCAATCCGGAAGAGATCAGGCAGTTTGCCAGAGCCTTGACAAACGAATGGACACTGGAAAGGGAAAGAGAGTCTTTGTCCAACGATTTAAAAATAGCCAATGCAACACTGGAAGATGTTAATGAAACACTAAATGAGAGAGTTAAACAACAGACCGCCATGCTTATTCAATCGGAAAAAATGGCATCGATTGGTGTCCTTGCCGCGGGGGTTGCCCATGAAATCAATAACCCGATCTCTTTTATCAATGGAAATCTATCTACGATGGTCAAATACAGTGACCGAATCACAGAACTGGTTACTCTGTACACCGCTTTGGAAAAACACCTATCTGAAAAAGGGGATCAAACAACCCGAGAAAAAGTGGACAAGATAAATGATTTTAAAAAGAAACAGAAAATTGACTATATTCTTGGGGACATCAAGGACCTGGTAACAGAATCACAGGAGGGTGCTGAAAGAATTCGTAAAATCGTACTGGATTTGAAGACCTTTTCCAGAGTGGATGAAGCGGAATACAAATATGCTGATCTACATGAAATTATTGATTCAACTCTGAATATGGTCCATAATGAAATGAAGTACAACACCCAGGTAATCAATAACTATGATAACAACTTGCCCCAGATAAAATGTTTTCCACAAAAACTGTCACAAGTATTTATGAATCTGTTGATCAATTCTATCCGGGCGATTGATGAACACGGCGCCATCACTATTGCAACCCATTTAATAAAAGCGGGTAAAAGACGACAGGATGAACAGGTTAAAATAATTGTCAGCGATAACGGTAGTGGTATAGAAGAAGAGAACCTGAAAAACCTGTTCGATCCCTTTTTTACAACTAAACCCGTCGGTGAAGGAACTGGACTTGGACTCAGTATTACCTATGATATTGTAAAATCTCATGGCGGTGAAATAACCGTTGAAAGCAACATCGGAGAGGGGACGACTTTCACTATATTACTACCTATAGAAATTGATATTTGATTCCTTTTCACCCAAATAAAAAAGTAAAATATGAAACCTAAAATACTACTTGTTGATGATGAACCAAACATTCTGAAATCAATTTCCAGAGTATTGCAAGAAAACACAGAGACAATATTGACGGCTGAAAACGGGACACAAGCCCTTGATGTTTTAAGTGAAAATGCAGTCGATCTCATCATCTCCGATTATAAAATGCCAGGAATGAATGGATTAGACCTCTTGAACGAAGTAAAAGTCATTTATCCTGATGTCGTCCGCATCATGGCCTCTGCATATTCAGATAGAGACCTTATGGCAGACGCCATCAGTAAAGGAGAAGTATTCCGATTTATATTCAAACCGTGGGAAGACGACTTTCTACTCAGCGTAGTCAAACAGGGTTTTGAGAAGAGAAACATGCTTCTCAGTGAGCAGACAAACGTACAGAGACAATTAAACCGCGTAAGTCTTGAAACAGTCATGGCTCTGGCAGAGGCCATCGAAATGAAGGACCCTTATACCAAAGGACATTGCAGCCGGGTCAGGGACTATTCTATTCTCATGGCGAGGGAATATGATCTGTTGGACGACACTGTTTTTTCCTTGATTTATGGGAGTTTGCTGCACGATTGCGGTAAAATTGGAATCAGTGAAAGTGTTTTACTGTTCCAGGGCTCACTGGACCTTAACCAGCGAAAAGTCATCGAGCGACATGCGGTTCTGGGCTTTGAGATTACCAGTCGTATCGACAGCCTGAAAACTGCCAGCCTTTTTATTCGGCAGCATCATGAGCGATGGGACGGAAAAGGATACCCTGATGGCTTGAAGGGAGATGAGGCACATATATGTTCCAGGATAATCACCGTCGCCGATACTTTCGACGCCATGACTTCGGATAGGCCATACCGGAAGGGCATGCCCAAGGATAAAGCGATGGAAATATTAAATGAGAATAGTGGAACGCAGTTTGACCCTGCATTGGTTGAAGTGTTTAATAAACTGATGAAAGACAGGGAACCCGGGGACATTTCCCTGGATGAAGGATTCAATCTCTCTAATAAACCGGTGCAAATCCTGTTGGTTGATGATGAAACGTCTGTTATCAAGGCGATAACGCGATCCCTGTTTGATGAAATCTATGAATTTCATACAGCTACAGGGGGAGCTGAAGGACTGAAAATTCTCGATGAACAGAAGATAGACCTGATCATTTCAGACCAAAGAATGCCGGAAATGTCAGGCGTTGATTTTTTGAAAAAAGCAAAGAAGAAACACCCATATACTGTGAGAATTATGCTTTCCGGATATGCTGATATGAATGCCGCTCTGGACGCCATTAACGAAGCAGGGATTTATAAATTCCTGGTGAAACCCTGGGATGAAGCAGAACTGAAACAGACCATCGAAAAAGCCCTGGAATGGAAGCGAATGTATACTAGCGCATTTGCATTTTAACGACAGGCTGATAACTGAGGACTGACGGCTTCTTAACTTTCATACTGAATGTTATTTTTAAAACCAGATTATAATTAAAAACAGGGGTTTTCGTTCAGACACTAATTAACAGGAAGAATAAAATGATATTTCTTAACAAAAAACAGATAACGGTTAAAAGTGTTATCAGCAGCATTATGATATTAACACTGCTATTACTTGGAACATCATGCGACAAAAAATCAGCAACAACCACTGCAAAAAGTAATAAAGAAATACTTATCTATTGCGGAATCACCATGATTCGGCCTATAAGTGAACTGGCGGCGATAATCGAGGACCAGGAAAAATGCAAAATTATAATTACAAAGGGAGGTTCTGGGAATCTGCTGAAATCAATTGTTTATAATAAAGCCGGTGATTTATACCTTCCGGGATCTGAAAGATACTACAAAATAATTGATAAGAAATATGCCGGTTTGGTGATTGATACTGTATTTGTAGGGTATAACAAAGCTGCAATCATGGTCCAGAAAGGTAATCCCAAAAACATTTCCTCAGACCTGATTAATCTGGCCAGTCGAGAGTATGGCGTTATAATTGGAAATCCTGAAAGCGGAAGTATCGGCAAAGAAGCCGGAAAAATTCTGGAGAAAAGAGGAATACTAAAAGAGGTGATAAAAAATGTGATGAGTTTGACAACCGACTCAAAAGATCTGGTCAAGGCAATTAAAACCAAAAAGGCAGATATTGTTATTAACTGGTTTGCTGTTTCGTGCTGGGACGACAATCCACAGTATATGGATGTGATTGATATTAAACCTAAATACGCCAAAAAGAAAAAACTAATCCTGGGACGCTTGAAATTTTCAAAACATCCTGATTTAGCAGTTAAATTCATGGAACTGGCAAGTTCTGATAAAGGAAAAGAAATATTTAAAAAACATGGTTTTTATTTTGAATAATCATCATACCCCCAAGGGCACAATGAAGAATGAAAATCAATTAGGGGATATGAGGTCAGTATTTGGTTTTATATCTTATCCATAAAAGCTATGTCAGACACAAGGGTTGGGTCGTTTTTCGTAAATTTCCCAGATAAAACATTTTCGTAACTATTCAGCAAAATTTGCGATATAGGTAAAAAGTTAGCAAAATCAACCATTCTGAGATTGTGTAAAAAGGCAGAAGAAAAAGCCTGTTAGTCAGTTGTATAGTTGTTTTCCAACACTTCTGCCTTCTGCCTCGTCCACTTCTGCCTGAGAAGTTACACATTTTCATATTAAAAAGCGGAATTATAGTGATAATCAATAAGATAAAGGCCTATCTGGCAGAACCGATCATAAAATGGATATTATTTCTTGTTTTATTATTGGTTTTTACTTCTTCGGTTGTTCTTTATACCGAGTATCATTCTGAATACCATTATGCAAAACCGACCAAAATAAAAATAGCCAATCAGAACAACAAAGAAAAACTGGCACATATCATTAAAAGGGAATTACTGCAGATTGACATACGATACAGGGCAATACTGTTGACCAGAAATAGAAAACACATCCAGTTCCTGTTAAAAAAAGTTGAAGAATCTATTGAGCATGCCCAGACTGTTCTCCCGATACTGCAAAATGGAGGAACCATTACAGATGTTCAACTGGTTAATTTCTATGATAAAGACGAGATTAAAGAAGAGATTTCCTATTTTAAACCAAAGGACGAACATATTTCGGTTGATGTGGTAAATCTCTCTCCTAAACTGGCTGAACTTAAACAATTTGTAAACAAATCCTTCTCACTGCTGATGGTAGATTTTTCAAAGGAAAACATAAAATACCTCTCGCATAATTACCAGTTGATATTGATTATAAAACAGACGGAAGCACTTTTGTTGAGATCATGGGAAAGCGCAAATAAAATCTCTTATGATATTCGACAGGCGAACATCGCATCTGAAAAACAGTTAAATCGTACTCAGGAAATTGTTAAAAAGATTGTTTTTACCATCTATATTGGCACAAGGTTGCTGGTAATAGCTTTTGCCATCGTGATCATTTTAAAAATATTCACCCTCCGGAAAAATCAGAGAGAGACAGAAGCAAAGAACAAACGGCTTTCCACCGTGGTCGAACAGAGTCCTTCCTCTATTGTTATTACCGATATCGAAGGCAATATTGAATATGTGAACTCCTGTTTTGAGAATAATACCGGCTATATCCGTAATGAAATAATTGGTCAGCCTAGAAATATCTTGAAAAATGGAGAGATACCGGATGAAATATTTAAAGAGATGTGGGAATTGATAACATCCGGTGATACCTGGAGAGGAGAATTGAGCAATAAAAGAAAAGATGGTTCATTAATCTATGAAGATACGATAGTTTCCCCTGTTTTTAATGACAAAGAGGAGATTATCAATTTTACAATCATTAAACTGGATGTCACCGAAAAAATTGAGATGTTAGAAAAGATCGAACAGGCAAACGAATCCCTGAGCACTATTATTGATAGTATTC
>Ga0307989_1001697_pt1 | contig 11383 bp, 12 predicted proteins | sample EllFjometagen185_FD_203164 | JGI IMG/M metagenome (GOLD analysis project Ga0307989, IMG submission 203164) | Marine microbial communities from Ellis Fjord, Antarctic Ocean - #185 | ecosystem: Environmental > Aquatic > Marine > Unclassified | place: Southern Ocean | collected 2014-10-08 | reverse complement strand
TTAAAGGTAAAAAAGCTGAATCAATTTTGCTTGAAATTCCATCCAAGAAAGGTAATTCATTAGTTGCAAGTTTTGGGGCACGTATAATGGGTTAGATATTTGTAGGGTAAAAAGACGGCTTAAGTAATCCATTAATTAATTGGAGAAGTTTTTAATAATTCCCTCCGCCACAATTTTCCCCGAAATCGCCGCAAAGCTAATATTATACCCTCCACAAAGCCCATTTATATCCAGAATTTCACCTGAAAAATATAGGTTCTTATGAAGTTTGGATTCTAAGGTGGATACATTTACTTCTGATAAATCAATACCTCCTCGAGTCGTCCAGCAAGCGGAGTAGTCTAAGGTTGTTACCCCTTCTATCTCCAATCTATAAAGAGTTTTACGGAGTTGTTTTAATTTATCCTTACTCACATCAGCAATGGCATCTTCCTCTTTTATATCCGCTTGAACCATATGCCAATCAGCTAGCCTTTTTGGTAAATGTTGACGAAGAAGACCACGGACACTGTGCTTTCCTTGGCGCAAAGCATTAAACTTCACCGTAAAGTCTTCCTCTTTTAAATCAGGTAAAAAATTCAAACCAACCTTAGTTCCTTGTAAGATCGAAGAAAAATCTAAGGCCAAGGGGCCAGAAAAACCATGATGAGCGATAAGCATATCATCACACATTTTTTTACCACTACTTAGATCTGTAAGTTCAACCCTTAAGGCAATACCTGAAAACTCGTTTAGGGGGTTGTTTTTAACCACCAAGCTAGAAAGTGAAGGGGAAACCTCTGTAATCGTATGACCTAACTGATGGGGGAGTCTATAGATTCCTTCATTTTCCGAAGGACGACCGATACGAAACATCCCACCACCACTAATAATGACGATATCAAACAAATCTTCACCCTGAACATCGCCTCGCAGAAAGCAAACTCTATACTGCTCCTCCTTTTTTTCAATACTAATAACTTCAGCTCCCAGTTGCAATATAAGGTTTTTCTGATTTTCCAATCGCTCACTCAAACGTTCCACTTCGGCAATCGCATCCTGACCTTTTAAAATTGCTCGATCACCTTCCCATTCATACTCCACCCCCATTTCTTCAAAAATTTGGAAGCGATTTTTTACCCAAGGATTTTTAAAGAATCTTTTTAATAAATTGGGTTGATTCGAGGAGAATTTATCCACTGAAAAAACCCGGTTCGTCACGTTCATACGTCCTCCGCCCGTTTTTTCTAACTTAACCCCCACCCTTGCATTCTGCTCAAACAAATGAACTTCTCCAGGAAGGTTTTTAAGCTGAAGAGATGTGAATATTCCCGCTGGCCCAGAGCCAATAATAGCAATTTTCATTAAAATATATTTAAAACAATCGGAGTATAACACAGGCTTTCCTAGTATCAATGCATCATCCAAAAATCAAACACTTATTATTATCTAATACAAAAATAATTTATCATGCTATAATTAAAACATAAATATCATATAATCAAAATAAATATGTCTGATGTCAAAACAGATGTGCCTGATGCACAAGGTTACTGCGTAAAATGTAAAGAAAAAAGAACCATGGTGGATTCAGAAGAAGTAAAAATGAAAAATGGTCGTCCAGCTATGAAAGGAAAATGCGAAAAATGTGGATGTGGAATGTACAAGATCCTTCCATCTAAGAAAAAATAGAACCCCCTAACGTACGACGTTAGGATGGTTTGTTATTTGCACGAATTTTATTCAGATAGTCTCGCTTATTCGGTGTAAAGAAGCATATTACTGCAAATATCACCGCATTTATCTACTTCATCAAAAATAGCATCAATAGTCGGCTCAATTGTATTAACAATATTTCCGTCTTTTAGAGTGAAAGCTACTTCTAGGCTGTGACTTTGGCCAACTGAGACCACGTTGCCACTGTTAAGTGTATTTATAGCTTCTTCCCACGAAAGCTCAGATGTATTTTGAGTGCAACCAATGAGTATGATGGCTCCGATGATTGCAGATAATGTAATATTTTTTTTATTTATATTCATATTTTAACATACATCAAAAAAAATATCTTAAGCTATTAGAGGTCAAAAAAACTCCATCGTAATGATGAAGTTCATTTGGAGCGGGTAAGGGGGATCGAACCCCTATCAACGGCTTGGAAGGCCGTGGTAATAGCCATTATACGATACCCGCGTTTGAAAACAGCCACCATATTGTAAGTTATGTTTAAGATAGTGGCAAGTTTTTTTTAATATAATTTTCGACTTGTTTATCCTGAGTCATAAACAAACATTGACAGTCATACATATATATATAATAATATTACACTTAATTGTGTAGATATATTTTTTTATGAATTCCCCCTCCTGGATAGATAATGTTGAACTTGCCTGCCTACCTGCAGAAATTGTTCTTTTAGATGACCTTCCTTATACAAAAACAATTGTTGATCGAGCAATTTTAGATGGAGCACAACAAATACTTGGTATGGATTTAATTGAATCTGGTAAGGTTACTCTCCCCGAAGTTAAGCATTTAACTACAGTTGCAGAAGCAATCGCGTATTATCGTGGCTTAGTAGATCAACAGTTACCTGATGCCGAATTTCAAGATTTACCACCACTTGTCTTAGGGCTAGAACTTTATCACAATGGCCTTAATGAACATGGAATTGATTTTTTAAGAGTCTTACAGCAAACTGATCTTCGTATTCCAATAGCGATTTTTTCTGGTAATCATGCAGAGCGATATCATTTACCTGTTATTAAAGGTATTTATAATGCGCAACGTTTAGAAGACGAAAATCACAGAGCGCCTATTGTATTTGTACCAAAAACAGGTAATCCAAAAAAAGATGTGAACTTATTTTTATCACTTATGTTTTTTCAGTCTCACAGTATGACGATAAGAAATGATTATAAGAGAGTTATTGATTCAATTGTAAAATCAGCAAAATATGTACCTTCGGTTGATTTTCTTAAAGATAATCCTGATGCTCAAAATGATCGTGATTTACTTGCCGAAAGAGCCTCGGAACTCACCCTAAGAATTAAGGCAAAATGTTTTGAATTTTATGACTTGTTAAAGGTTAAATATTCTAAGCATCCTTTTGTTTCCACTTTTACCGATGATGAGTGTCTGCAGGATCGTAAATTTCTTACAGCCTATTTTCAAACTCCAGAAGAAGATCGTAGTCGTGTTATGACTGAAGATGAGATTGAATTTTTTGGTCGACCTACCATTACCTTTTGGGAATTAATTGAAATGGAATTGCGGTTAAAGCCTCCTGTGTCTGTTGCACCTTCTCAGGTGGGGAACTCTCTTATGGTTATTTCTGATGAGGATGAGGATGAACGATTTTATAATACAAAAAACGAAGATAACATCCATGAGGTGTTTCATTTACTTGCCAGGTGTTATATGCCTTTTGTAGCCTTTCGTAATCAATCTTTTTTACTCAATATGAGAGGGAAGATAAATAAGGATCTTTACAAAGAAATTAATGAATTGGTTGAACAATTTATGACAGAATGTGATGAGCTTCGTGCAGAATATGGTTTAATACATAATTTGTTTCATGAACAAGATGATGCTATTCAAATGGACCATCATTTTTCTAAAATGCTTAGTGACTTAGCTGATCACATTGAATTAGAACAAGGCGATATCAATAAAATACCTTTTGGAAGACTCCATGTACCTCAAGATACTCTAAATGCGCTTGTGGGTAATTTAAAACTCAATGCTATTAAGCATGATAACGTTTCAGAGGGGCAGAAACCATTGAGCTCAGTTTCAATGCAGATTTTAAGTGCAGATAAGATGGCAGATTGGCAAATTGATCGAAGAAAGCATCATGTCGGAACAGATACCGATAAAGATAATTTTAGATCTATGTGTACTGTCCTTAAGAATTTTGATGAGAATCCAAAAGAAGAAGTTATTTGTGTTAATTATATTAATAAAGGACCCTATTTTAAAATGACTTTCACAGGTCATGAAAGTGGATTTGATGCTGATGTTCTTAGATCAGCTACCATGTTTACTTCACGAGAAGAGGGCGGTGCTGGAGGTAATGGGTACCCTAATTTACTTGATCAAATTAATCAATCAAGGTGTCAGTTCGAGATTCGAAACAATGATGATGGAGTAGCTGAGGTTAGTTTGTTTATCCCACTATATGCCTTAATGGACTAGTTAGTTTCTATGTTGAAACTTTGCTAGTATCCAAAATACCACTAAACACACACTGTAGCTCGCAAGTGTTCCTCCCCAAATTCCAAATGCAGGAAATGTATAAATTGCAGCAAATGGATATACAGTAAATATGATTGAACCCATAGGTGCGTTTTTCCATACTTTAAATAAATACCCACTGTCGTAATACCAGTACACAATTGTAAGAGTAGAAATAAACACAGCAGGGAATGCACTAAGTACACCACCCCAGAATGGGTCCAGTACTTTTGATAAGAAAACAGCTAGGGTGATAATTGAACCTGCAAATATCGCTCGTCCAATTATTTGAACAGTAGTGTAATGTAGTGGTTTATGATTGGAAGTTCCTTTTGGTAATACTGTGAGTAAATAATAAGCAATGCCTCCAAATACTATATATATTGCAAAAGATAGCCACATATTTGTTAGCTGAGTGATAGCAATAGGGAAGGCAAATAATGACCAGATTAATAAACTTCCAATCGTACATAGCATCATTGAAAAGACTTTTGGTATCTTAAGTTTTGATAAATACAAGTATGTAACTGTAAACATCATAACTCCACCTTCCATAGCTGGAATTACAGGAGATATTTCGGCAATCTTTTCTGGTGAAGTTGCCCATCCAATAAAAAAGAAGCTTATGGCAATGGTAGAGGGTAACGAAATTACAATTCCAGCAATTTTTTCAGATGATTTTTCCGCAAGTAAACTAAGTGCAGCAATCATTGCTCCACCAACAAAAAAAGATGTAATTAATTGAATGATAAAAAGTTTATCCATTTCCAGGTAGGTTGTAATAATCTATTAAAAATTCGGCTATTTTTCTAAATGTAGGAGCACCAGTTGTCGATCCCCATGTATTTTCACCAATACGCGGTCTATCAAATTTAACGAGTATCACAAATTGTGGTTCAAGTGCTGGTAAATATCCAGCAAACGAAGTAATAGTAGCACCTTCTCCAGTTTCATACTTACCACTAGGACCTGCCACCTGAGACGTTCCAGTTTTACCAGCTATTAAATGTCCAGGTATGTCTGCAGGACGACCGTGACCCCTTCTAACGGTTGAAATTAGCATTGATGTGATAATGCTCGATGTTTCTTCGGAAAGTACTCTTCGGATCACTTCTGGCTCCGTTTTAATTACCTCCTTATTTTTAATTATACTTTCCACTATATATGGTTGTATTAATTTTCCTCCATTTGCTAGAGCTGCCCACGCCATTACCATTTGAAGTGGAGTAACAACAATACCCTGACCAAACGAAGTAGTAAGCAATTGAGCCTTAGACCACCGTTTATGATAATCGAGTCTACCTTTTTGTTCTCCTTCTAATCTTACATTTGTATATTCACCAAATCCGAAATCTGCTAAATAATTAAACAGCAATTGTTTACCTAATTTTTTTGCCACCCAGGACATACCGGTATTAAGTGAAAGTTCTAATACTTCGGTCATAGTTGTTTTTCCATGATATTCATTATCAGAGTTTTTGATTTCAAATTCATCGATTTTAAGAGGTCCATCATCTAAGAAGGTCATCTGTGGTTCTACCTCTTTTGCATCTAGTGCTACGGCCATTACAATTGGTTTAAATACGGAACCAGGTTCGTAGTACTCCGATACGGTTTTGTTTTTAAATGCTCCAGGGCCAAATGTATTGTTATACATATATTTTTTCATTTCTTTATTTTCTACTTGTTCATCTGTCGCAGGTAAAAATCTACCTTTTTCATCTTGAATAAAAAGCGGAGTTGTTTTGAATACTAGTTCTTCTTCTTCTAGCTCTCTTAGAGAAAAAGATTCAGAATAATCATTTGGATTAAAGAGGGGATAGTTTGCCATTGCTACTATTGCACCTGTAAAAGGATTCATAACAATTACCTGCCCACTATCTGCTCTAAAGCTTTTTACACTTTCTGCTAATATCTTCTCTACATTTTTTTGAACAATGCGATCAATAGTCAAAATTATTGTATCACCATTTACAGCTGCTTCAATTTTACTATCACCAACTGTAATTTGTCTTCCAAATGGATCACTTTCGGCGAAAATCGTACCTTTCTTACCTTCTAACTCATTGTTAAAATAACCTTCAACCCCATATTGTCCTACACCCTCTCTATTTAAAAAGCCAATTAAATGTGATCCGAGTTCACCTTCTGGATAAAACCGCCAATGTTCTGGAATGAGTACAACACCCTTTAATTTCATTGCTTTAATTTTTCTCGAAATCTCTGGAATGAGTCTGTTTTTCAAAAATACATATCTTACTTTTCTCCTACTTAGCTTTCGTTTAATGCTAGAAATCGGCTCTCCTAGCAAGGTGGCAATTTCTTTAGTTACATCTTCTAATCTATTTTCTGGAATAATAGTAGGGTCTCCATGAATCATAAAATGTTTCTCGTCTACAAAAATTCCTGGCAACCTTGCATTGATAACTTCAGCCATCAGATCTATTTCAGCATCTCTTCTTAAAATTACAAAATCTACTTCCAATCTAGAAATCTTGGTCAGTATAGTTTTAGAAACTTCTTGAACTAATTGAAGATAGTCTTTGTATTCAGGCTCTTCTTCCTCAGTTAGTCCCTCTTTATTTAATCCTAAATCCCAAGCGGGTTGAGTTGTTTCAAATCTATGTAATGGATCATCTCTAATTACATCATATTGGCAGTTTTCAGGGTCTTCTAAACAAGCATCATAATCTTCTTGATTAAATAATAGAGGTGCAATTTTTTGAGCAATACCCTCCTTATCCTCTGCAACCATAGGGTCAACATATAAAAGATCTAGTGTTGTATTTGTTGCAAGCTTAGAAAGCTCACCGGAGTGAGTATCTCGTACTAGTATTTCTCCTCGTTGAGCCATCAGTTCAATGGCGCCAAAATGTTGTCCTTTTGCAGTTTCTCTATAATCGTTATATTTGAGCACTTGTAATTGAAATAATCTACCAATTATTATAAAGCAACATAGCCCAGCTATAATAAGCAAGATTAGAATACGATGAACATTTTGATATCCATTATTTTTATTCCTATATGTATTTGTAATCATTCTTTTCATATTTCTTTGTACTTACTATATCAAAGTAATCTGACTTTTCCTTTTTAACTAGCTTGATTCTTTGGTGAAAAATTGATATAATAATAAGATAATATATGTTTAGAAAATTAAATTAATTATATGAAAATTCGAATTGGAGTTATGGGATCAGCTCAAGGTCCTAATGTCGAAAATCAAGGATCGATTAAAAAAGCCATCGAAATAGGTCATTATATTGCTAAAAAAGACTGTATTTTGGTAAATGGTGCTTGTCCAGGACTCCCAGATGAAGCTGCTTATGGAGCTCATCAATATGGAGGTATGGTTCTTGGTGTGTCACCAGCATTTAGTGAGAAAGAACATATTGAACGATATAAATCCCCTAAAGATTATTACGATATTATTTTATATACAGGTATGGGGCTTATGGAAAGAGATATTCTTAACATCCGTAGTTCTGATGCAATTGTATTACTAGGAGGAGGTGTTGGTACCCTAAACGAATTTACTGTAGCTTACGATGAAGAGAAGGTTGTTGGTGTACTTGTAGGGAGTGGGGGAGTATCAGACCATATAGATGAAGTACTTAAAATTTGCGATAGAGAAGTAACAGATTTTGTTGTCTTTGATGAAGATCCGAAGACGCTTATTGAAAAAGTTATTGAAGCTATTAAAACAAGACCACATCCAATGCTCGAAGATGAGCGTGTGTTTAGGATTAAGGACCAAAAAAACTAAAAATATTCTTGCATCAATTATGGAAGTGCTATATAGTTCTTTCGTCTTGTGTGTGGCCTGGTAGCTCAGTGGTAGAGCGAAAGACTGAAAATCTTTGCGTCGGTGGTTCAATTCCGCCTCGGGCCACCACCCAAAAGAACACTACTATTTGCGCAAGTGTTTTTCATGGAACTCAAAACACTTTCTTCAATATACTTGTACTTTTGGGTTCCGCCCCACAAAGGTCTCATAAAGCTAAAAAATCGCACTCTCGTTTTCACTGTTCTCGACTTCACTTTGTGGGGACTCCTTTTAGCTACTTTTGATTTGAATCTCACCCCATATAATCCTTTTTTTTTACCTTTGACAAAATACTTTTATGAGTTATAATTGGTCCCGATATCTCCATTATGATCAATTCACCTGAAGAATTAAAACGTAGTTTAGAACTAGAAGTTGCTGAGGCATATGATCTTGTTTTTTCTTTAGAAGAAACAAGAAGATCTCTCTTGACTAATTTAGATGATAATATTGATCATGCCTTAGTATCAGACGGGCCTATGCGAGTTCTAAATAATGTTATGCTCGTTGAGTCTTTTAAACGTCATGATCTTCATTATGTGAATCAAAAAAAAATTGTTGAACTTTTAAGTAGAAAAATAGATATTTTTAATATTTCAGATTGCGATCCTTCATCAGAACTTAGACAAACAATAGAAGATTTAGCTGGTGAAGTTGATGGACTTGCTAGATATACTCTTAGACTCATCGAATCAACCCGAACATTATCTTGATCCAGCTTTTATGTCTTACTTTCCTGATGAAACACTTCTACCTCACATAGAAGAGGTTGCGGAAAGCTCTCCTTATGATTCTTCTAATTATTCATTGGTTTCCGACACTATCCATTAGTACTTTTTCTTTTTCTTGAATTATCTAAAAAAAGGCATTCAGGTTTTTTGTAATGTCTAGTATAATGTAAAAAAATAACAATACGTTATGAAAAAACTTGTATATTTACTCATCGTTATTATCTCTTTTACACTCATTACTGGGTGTAAGGATGAAATTGAGGTATTTAATGTAGATATTACTGCAGCTAATGACAAGCTAGATGATAATGGTTGTGCATATAATGAAGGTTATTATTGGTGCGAAGTTAAAAACAAATGTGTACGCTTACTTCAAGAAAGCTGTCCAGAGGCTATAGATTCAAAAGGAGCAAATAAACTTGCCATGTCTCATGTTAAATATCAATTGCTAAAGAAAGGAATTAAAGATTATCAATTGCATGAAGTTAAAGTTGATGAAATGCCATGTAGCTATTGTTATGATGTAACTCTATTTTTAGATATAGACGAAGAGAGAGGTCATGTTAGAACTGTTATCCGTCAAGGTAAGGTTAAAGATGTTCTATATATGAATTCCATTAAGGATTCATTAATTCAAAAACTATTCGCTAAAGCGGATTAATTATATGAAATATTGGCTAATTATTTTTAGTATCGTATTGGTTTTATCTGCTTGTTCTTCTCATAATACCAAGCGGTATATTTTATCGGATCCAACTTTATGTGAAAACGTTAATTTTACATGTGAAAAGGGCTCAGATTTGTTTATTGATGATAATGGATGTGGTTGTGATTACATTAATTTAGAGAGCTATAGCCAGGAAAATGACGATATGATATTATTTGATTGTCCCGAAATTTACACACCTGTTTGCGCGAAAATTCAACCCAAATGTGAAGATAAATGTTCTCCATTATGGCAAAACTTTCCAAATGATTGTTTTGCAAAACAAAGCGGCGCGATGGAAGTCAAAACGGGACAATGCCCTTAAAACAAAAATATGATAACAATTACGAATAAACTCCTCATAGAGGAGGCAGAAAAAGTAGGAGTAAAATATAAGATTGTTTCCGAAAGACATAATTTAGTTGTTTTTTCTTTTCAAGATGAAGAGGCTTTAGTTCGTCGTAGTCGAATCCCTAATACCAGTGGTGTATTTAGTTATATTGCCGATAATAAAGGTGCGACTTACGATTTACTTTCCTTTTATAATTATTCTATTCCTCAAACAAAAACTGTTTCTAGCTTTGAAGAAGCTAAGGTTTTCGTAAAAGAAATTGGTTACCCCGCAGTAATTAAACCAGAAGGTGGAGCGTATGGAAATGGAGTTACTGCTAATATAAAAAATGATGAAGATTTTGCAAAGGCTTACTTATTCGCTGAAGAATGTAATCCAAAAGAAGTGATAGTTCAGACTTATATTCCTGGTGATGACTATCGCATAATGGTTGTTGGATTTAAAGTTGTGGCTGTAGCAAAACGTATTCCAGCGAGAGTTTTTGGAGATGGTGAAAAAACTATTCGAGAACTTATCGATTTAGAAAATCAAAATCCACTTCGCAAAAAAGGTCACACTTCTCCTTTAACTGTAATTAATTTAAATCAAGGTGGTAAGGACTATCTCAAGGAGCAAGGTTTTGACTTTGATTCAGTTCTAGAAAAAGAACTCGAAGTTAGACTTCTTCGAAATGCAAATCTCAGTACCGGTGGTGAGGCCGAAGATCTTACTGATCAAATTCCACAAGAAAATATACAACTTTTTGAAGAAATCGCAAAAGCTCTTCATGCAAATTTGGTAGGTATTGATATTCGTGCTGACGATATATCTAAACCTCTTTCTTCCAAGGATTATGCAGTTATCGAAGTCAATGCTTCTCCTGGTATACGAATGCATCATTATCCTTCGAAAGGAAAACCTCAAAACATTGCGAAAGTAATCATGAAACAATTATTCCCTAAGGCATTTATATAGAAATGAAGTTAAATAAAAATGAAATTAACGAGTTAAAAGATCAATTTTTAGAAATATGTTCCATTGATAATCCATCTGGTGATGAAGGTAAGATGGCAAAATGGGTATCTTCCCAAGCTGAAGGTCTCAAGTGTGATCCTATAACTGATGAAAAGCGAAATGTTTTCTTCAGAATACCAGGTAAAGGAAAAGCCCTTCTTTTATGTGCACATCTAGATTCAGTTCAACCTTGCATACATAAAAAACCAAGATTTGATGGAAAAATTTTTATTTCTGATGGAACAACAATTTTAGGTGCAGATGATGGTTGTGGAATTTCTACAATTCTTACAACAATTAAATATTTAAAAAAACATAAAATTGCTCATAGGCCTATCGAAGTACTTTTTACTTCTATGGAAGAAGTAGGCGGTCTTGGGATTAAAGATTTTAATTTTTCACATATTACTTCCGAAGAAGGCATCACCGTAGATTCAGTCGCTCCGGTTGGTGATATTGTAATGAAGTCGCCATATAAATATCGCTTTTCTTTTGTTGCTCATGGCAAAGCTTCCCATGGAGGAAGAATCTCACAAGGTCTTTCTGCTATTAAAATGATGGCT
>Ga0307989_1001696_pt1 | contig 11383 bp, 6 predicted proteins | sample EllFjometagen185_FD_203164 | JGI IMG/M metagenome (GOLD analysis project Ga0307989, IMG submission 203164) | Marine microbial communities from Ellis Fjord, Antarctic Ocean - #185 | ecosystem: Environmental > Aquatic > Marine > Unclassified | place: Southern Ocean | collected 2014-10-08 | reverse complement strand
AACAGCCTTTTTTATTTACTAAAATATAGTATAAATATTATTTTATTGGTTTATTGAATAAGTCCCGTTATTTATATCTAGCACTATTCTAGCACTTCCACCAGTAGAAACTATATTATCACCTCCATCATCAATTGTGCCATCTGCTCCAGTATCTCCATAATTAAAGCCCCAGTCTTCGTTTAGACGGAATTTGATTTCACCATCAATAAGGGTTACGATATCTCCAACCCAAATGCCAGGATTCACTTCTGTCAAACTAAAATCAGGTGTAGCACCCCAGTCATTATAACCAGAACCTACAATTCCCCATATATCTGATTCAGTAATGGTGTACTCATTATTATTCAAGTCTAATGTAACAGTATAAAAACCACCAGTAGAAACTATATTGTCACCTCCATCATCTAAAGTTCCATCTGCACCTGAATCACCAAAATTCACTCCCCAATCTGAATTAAATCTGAATTTAATCTCCCCATCAATTAGTTTAACACCTACTTTAAAAGTATCAGTTGTGTAATCATAGTAAAACTTTGCATCAGGCGTTGCACCCCAATCATTATACCCAGAACCTACAATACCCCAAGAAAATGGCTCAATACTATAAGCTAGCGTGTTTGTGTTAAAAGTAATTTTATAGGTACCAGCTGTTACAGCAATATTATCACCACCATCATCTAATATTCCATCTACACCAGTATCACCGTAATTAAGAGCCCAAGCGTTATCGTCTCTAAATTTAATTTCACCATCAAATAATGTAGCATAGGCTACTAAAACATCTGAATCGCTAGTTGTATAGAAAGGAGAATCTGCATAAGCACCCCAGTTATTATAACCAGAACCTACAATACCAAAAGTAGAAACTTCAATTCCACTTCCGTCTCCAGTTAATGCATCTTCTATAAGTGAAATATTAAGCGCACTAATTTCAGATACTTTTTTAATAGCATCAGCTCCTAAACCCGATCCAACAAATGCATTTATTCTAAAATAAATAGTACCTGTATTACCTATATCCTCAGTAGTAGGGTCAAAATCTAGATTTAACAATAATTCATCAGTTGCAATGTCAATTAACTGACTAATTGTAATTCCGTAATTTATTTCGGTTAATGTACCAGACTCAAAATCTACCGTATCAAAAGTTTCAGAAATTGAAGCTTCTATTGAGTAATTAATTTCAGTTTGAACTCCAAAATCTGGAGTATTCCATACAAATCGCTCAGCAATATTACTTTTAGTTTCTTTTGAAAGTAAATATTCATTAGAGAATGTGTTTAAAAAACTAATATCTTCAGATGAAGGTTGAAGTGTGAATTCAGGAACTAAGTCATCGTTTTCACATGATACAGTTAGTAATGCCGTAATTGCAAAAAAGAAAAGTGATGCAAATTTTATAAATTTATTTTTCATGATATATTCTTTATTATTGTTAGTAACCAGTGTTTTGTTGTAAATTTAGATTCGCTTCTAAAGCTGTTAATGGGATAGGGAATACTTTATAAGTATCAGGAATAGCAGCACCATTTAAGGTGTTACCTTTCCAAGGCCATAAATAACTTCCACCAGTAAATTTCCCAAATCTAATAAGGTCTGATCTTCTGTGACCTTCAAGATTTAATTCTCTACCTCTTTCATCAATTAAGAAATCTAATGTTAAGTTTGAAGAAGAAATTGAACTTGCATTAGCTCTATTTCTTACATCATTTACATAACCTAATGCTGTTCCCATATCTGCTCCAGCGGCACCTCTAACAGCACATTCTGCGTACATTAAATAAGCATCAGCAAGTCTAAATAAAGGAAAATCAGTACTTGAGAAAGCAGTGGCGATAGATTCTCCTACAAAATTTGTATTTCTAAATTTAATCGATGGATATCCTTCCGCCCACTCTTTATAATCATCCATTTCATAAGTATGTTCTTCAGTCCAAAATAATTTGGCTCTATCATCGATTGCAGTTTCTCCTACTTCATTAAATAAACCGTACCAACCTTTTGAAGCTCTGTGTCCACCCCAACCATCTGTAGCTCCAAAATCTGCAGGAACCATTGTTTCTGTACTTAAACTTCCATTAACAATGTAGGTGGTGTTACCATAACTTTGACTAAAATCAGCATCTGCAATTAAAGGGTAAATAATTTCAGTTGAATTATGATTGTCAGCTGAGAAATTGTTAACAAAATCATTAGCAAGCATATAACCGCCCTCATTAATCACTTTTGAGATGTATGTTGCAGCTTCATCAAATCTAGCTGTACCTGTATAAACTTCAGCATTTAAATATAATTTTGCTAATAACATTCTACCAACACTTTTATTTGCTCTACCATAGTCGTTTGTGTCTGGTAAATCATTTTCAATAGCGATTAATTCTTTTTCCACATAATTAAATAATTCTATTCTTGTAGATTCAGGAAGTGGAGCAGATGCACCAAGGTTTTCTTCTGTTGAAAGTACTCCTTTTCCAAAACAGTCTATTAGATAATAGTATGCTAAAGAGCGTATAAATCGTACTTCTGCGGTAACTTGTTCTTTTCCTTCAAAATCAACATTATTTAAAACTTGTAATAAGTTGTTTGCTTGGGGGATTGTATAATAAATTCTATTATACATGTATCTAAAGAATTTATTATTCTCGTCCCAATTAGATGTAGTAGTTAATTGGTCTAAACCATCATCACCCCATCTGTTTTTCATTCCATCAGCTGTAAAATCTTGAAGGTTTACGATTCCTCTTAAAAAAGGTGATTCACCGGCATCATCACTAATATCTGAACTTCCAGGACCATCAGGACCTGACAAAGCAAATGAAGCATATAATCTTGAAGTAATTCCTTCAATAGCATCTGGATCTTGAGCTAATAACTCATCAAGAGTTAGCTCTACAACTGGTTCTGTATCTAAATCATCAATACAGCTTTGAACCGTTATGGTACTTACTATAAGTAAGCAGATATAAAATATTTTTTTCATAATTTAAAATTAAAAGTCCATTGTTAAACCTAATGTAAATGACTTAGGTCTCGGGTAAAAATTATTATCTATTGCGTTAAAGTTTTCAGGATCTTGACCGCTATATTTTGTAATAATAAAAGGATTGTTTAAAGCCCCATAAATTCTAAAGCTCATTTTTTCAATCACATTATTAAGGGTATAACCTAACACAATATTTTCACATCTTAAAAATGTTGCATCTTCTAAATAATAATCAGAAAATTTAACATTTCCATCATTATTTATAAAGTTTGCATCAGCAGAACTTGTGTAAAAATCTAAAGCATTTGATAAACTATTAGAGTTGTTAGGTATTGCTTTATCAACATATCCAGCAGTTAATCTTCTTGAGTTGTACACTTGTCCTCCAAATTGACCTCTTAAACTAGAACTTAAATCAAAATCTTTGTATTTAAAGTTAAATCCAAATCCAAATGTCCAATTTGGTCTCATAGACTTATAGTATCTATCATCGTTATCTACAGTTCCATCTCCATTAAAATCTGCAAATGCATTATGAATTGGGTTTCCTACATTGTCATATAATTGTCTAAATACCCAAGCTGAATAAGGTTCATAATCAACAGTGTGGTATGCTAATTTAACACCTGTTCCAACGGGTAATCCTGATTCATCTGCTGAAATTCGACTAACATCTTTTAAGTCAGTAACTTCTGCTTTTGCATAAGCAATGTTACTATAGATTTCTAAGTTAATATCATCAGTTTGAATTGGATTTAAATTCAAGTTTAATTCAAAACCTTTACTTTTAGTTTCTCCTACGTTTTGAACAAATGAATCCGTTAAACCTTGACCAGGAGCAACAGGTACTCTAGCTAATAAATCTGAAGTTTCTCTATAGAAGAAATCAACATTACCAGTAATGAAGCTGTTTTGAAATAAATCAAAATCAATTCCTACATTATAAGTTGTTGTTTTTTCCCAAGTTAAATTTTCATTGAATGGTTTTGCAGAATATAAGCTAACACCCTCTAAATACTGGCTTGTACTTGAACCAGCTTCAAATAAAGGAGTTGATGGATAAAATCCAACGGAACCAGTAATATCTTGTTGACCAGTTTTACCCCAACCTAAACGCATTTTTAAGGTATTAATAAAGTTTAATTCTTTTATAAAATTTTCTTCATTCATTTTCCAAGCAAATGCTGCTGCTGGAAAAACTCCCCATCTGTTATCTGTGGTAAATAATGAAGATCCATCAGCTCTAATTGATGCTGTAAATAAATACTTATCTAATACATTTAAATTTGTTCTACCAAAAAATGATTGTAGATTTAGCTCATTAAAATATCTATTGTTGGGATTTTGAGTATCAATTTGAAGTTCTCTAACACCTGTTTCGGTATTGTATATATATTCTTCCTTAGTACCATCATTTTTAAAATTTTGGTAAGAATAACCTCCTTGAATATCAAACCTTTCAATAGATCCATTTAATTCTTTTGCATAGACTAAATAAGCATCTAAAGTTTTATTATCTATATTTTGTTTTTCAGCATAATTAAGTCCTGGATTAAAAATATATGAATCTGTAGTGTTATTTAAACGGTAAGTTGCAATTGAATTTTCTGAATAAGCTTCTTTTATATCAGCTTCAGATGATTCTATACCAACATTTAGAACAGCTCTCATTTCAGGTAAAAAATGCAATTTATAATCTAACTCTACATTGGCTAATATTTTTTTTACATTTTCAGGTCTAGTTCTTTGCATTAGTATTGCAAGTGGATTCCACTGCCCATCTAGACTACTACCCGTATTTAATGATTGATAATAACCGTTAAAAAGACTATTATCACCATAAATAGGCTTTGTTGGATCCATATTAATAGCTCCACCTATAGCTCCACCATCATCAATAGCTTCTTTTTCAGATTTAATTCCTTTAAAATTTACAGCTATTTTTAAGTGATCATCGAAAAATTTAGGAGTCAACTTTACAGAAGAAGTATATCTTTTATAATCATTCTCTTTTACAAGACCTTCTACTTTAGTATAACCTGCAGAGAACCTGATAGGAATAGTTTTAAATAAACTACCTCTTGCGCTAAAGTTATTATCATAAGAAACAGTATTTCTATAAATAGCATCTTGCCAATCTGTATTGGACAATATTCTACCTTCTATTTCAGGAGTATTAGGATCATCCAATAATTCATTTGAAGGGTCGTCTATACCCAATAAATTAGTGAAAGAAGGATGATATTCACTAATAAACTTAGTAAAAGTTTCTCCATTCATAACATTAATTTTTTCACCAACACTACCAATAGTTGTACTTGTTGAAAAATTGAATTTCACCCCACTAGTAATACCTTTTTTGGTGGTAATGATAATAACTCCATTTGAAGCACGTGAACCATAAATTGCAGTTGCAGAAGCGTCTTTTAAAATAGAGAAGCTTTCAACATCATTTGGATTAATTAAAGATAATGGGTTTCCAACTCCTGCAGGATTTGTATTGTCAATTGGGATTCCGTCAATAACTATTAATGGATTATTATTTGCAGACAATGAAGCTCCACCTCTAATTCTAATATTTGGAGTAGCATCAGGCTGTCCCCCACTTGAAGTAATTCTAACTCCGGCAGCTTTACCAGTTAATAATTGGTCTGTAGAAACAATGGCGCCTTTATTAAAATCTTTTTCACTAACGGCCTCAACTGATCCAGTAGCATCTTTTATTGTAGTTGTACCATATCCAATTACTATAACTTCATCTAAAGCCTGAGCAACTTCTAGTAAAGCTACATTAATAGTAGTATTAGCACCTACAGTTACTTCCAGGGTAGTAAACCCAATATAGGAAAATACAAGTACATCGCCCTGTTTTAGATTTTCCAGGGAATAATTCCCATCAAAATCAGTTGCAGTACCTTTTACAGTTCCTTTTATAAATAATATCTACTCCTGGTAATTCACCACCAGTAGCTTTTTCAGTTACCTTACCGCTTACTGTTTGTTGCGCGAACAAACTAAGCGGTAGAAATACGATAACAGTTAATAGAAAAAGTTTGAAATTTTTCATCTATTTTAAGTTAATTAATAATTAAGTTTTTAAAAATTTGTACTATTTTATTACATTTCACTCTGTGAAGTTAAGGTGTTAACATTTAGTTAACAATGATGAGAGTCACTTTCTATATAACAAAAACGTTTGCGTGTTTATAACTTTTTTACTCTAACGTTAGAGTTGATCCACTTTTTTTTATGAATTTTTTAATAAAGAGGTTTTTATTTGGAATTATTTAATTTATAACCGCTAATAATACATTATTACACTTAATATTTTATATTTGTATTGAAGCGTTTTTAACAGTTATAATATGAAGCCTAGAATTACCTTAAAAAAAATTGCAAAAGAATTTGGAGTGTCAATTTCAACGGTTTCAAAAGCGTTAAAGGACAGTCATGAAATTAGTGAAGAAACCAGAGGGAAAATAAAGGCATTTGCTGATTATTATAATTATAAACCCAATAGTTTAGCATTACAGCTTCGAAATCAAAAAACATCAGTTATTGGTGTTATTATTCCTGAAATTGTACACCATTTTTTTTCAACTGTTATTAATGGTATTGAAACCTACGCTAATGAAAAGGGATATAACGTTATGGTCTGTTTATCTAATGAGTCTTATGAAAAAGAAGTTTCCAATTTTGGTGTACTTACAAATGGAAGTGTAGATGGGCTAATTGTTTCTATTTCTAGAGAAACACAAGAAAATCAAATATATAAGCATTTTGATGCACTTATAAAGGACGACTTTCCGTTGGTGTTATTTGATAGAATTATTGATGATATTCAATGTGATAAAGTAATTATTGATGATATTGGAGGCGCACTTAAAGCTACAAATCATTTGGTTGAAATCGGCTCAAAACGAATAGCATTAATAACTACTCAAGATTATATTACAGTTGGTTCTTTAAGAAAAGAAGGCTACCTAAAGGCGCTTGTAAGTAATGGTATTCCAATTGATGAAACCTTGATTTATAAAATTGATGATACCAAGGATTTATACCAACAAATTGAAAAGATTATAAATGTTTCAAATCCGCCAGATGCAATTTTAGCGGTAAATGAAATTTATGCAGCCATTGCTTTAAAAACAGCAAAAGCAAAAGGCCTTTTAATTCCTAATGATATTGCAATAATTGGTTTTACTAGTGGATTAATCTCAGAATTCACCTCACCTAGGCTAACTTCAGTAGAACAGCACGGAGATTTAATGGGAAGGCAAGCAGCTGAGTTATTAATTAATAGAATTGAGAATACAGCTCCAAATGAGTTTCAAAAAGAAGTGATTTCACCTAATTTAAAAATTAGAAAATCCACGTTGTCAGTTAATTAAGTTTTTTTGATAGTTTTAATGAAATTTTAAATTTCAAAAATAATTTTATTATTTTTTTCTAAGAACTCAAAGGTTGTAGTACTGGTTTGTAGGATTGTAAGATAAAATCTAGCGTTTAAAAAAGAATATGCTAAAAAATAATTTTATATATTTGTCTTGTAAAAGTAATTTTACACGTACTATTTTCACACACTTCACACAAAACAATCAAAGCAAAACAGCCTTGCATTGTTTCATTTTTAATAGTTACATTTATGGAAAAACGGAAATTAAGTTTCTGGGATATTTGGAACATGAGTTTCGGATTCTTAGGGATTCAAATGGGTTTTGCATTGCAAAATGCCAATGCCAGTAGAATATTACAAATTTTTGGTGCAGATGTGCATGAGCTCTCTTGGTTTTGGATTGTTGCGCCCTTAACAGGTTTAATAGTTCAACCTATTATTGGTTATTACAGTGATAGAACTTGGACTAGATTAGGTAGACGACGTCCTTATTTTTTAACAGGAGCCTTATTAGCATCCATGGGATTAATTTTAATGCCAAATGCTGATATGTTTACTGCTTTTATGCCTGCATTGTGGGTTGGAGCTGGTATGCTTATGATTATGGATGCCTCTTTTAATGTTGCAATGGAACCTTTTAGAGCATTAGTGGCCGATCTATTACCATCAGACCAAAGAACGCTTGGATTTAGTATTCAAACTGTTCTAATAGGAATTGGGGCTGTTATAGGTTCTTGGTTGCCTTATGTACTGGCAAATTGGTTTGGAATTTCAAATAGTACTGCAGAAGGTGAAGTCCCATTAAACTTATTATTGTCATTTATAATTGGTGCTGCTGTTTTGGTCGTGAGTATATTAATTACAGTATTTACAACAAAAGAGTACTCTCCTGAAGAAATGGCACAATTTGAGACTGATGAAAATGAACCTGAAGAGGAAGAATCAAGCTTATTAAATATTTTTTCTGATTTTAAGAAAATGCCAATAACAATGAAACAATTGAGCTCTGTTCAATTTTTCTCATGGTTTGGTTTATTTGGTATGTGGGTATTTGCAACTCCGGCAATTGCACATCACATTTACGGTTTATCACTAGATGATCACGGTACAGCATACCAAACTGCTGGAGATTGGGTAGGAATTTTATTTGGTGCATACAATGCTGTTTCTGCTGTGTATGCTTTCTTTTTACCTGCAATAGCTAAAAAATTAGGTAGAAAAATGACCTATGCAATTGGTTTAATTGGTGGAGGATTAGGATTAATTTCTATTTATTTTGTTCCAAATGAAAATTGGTTATTCTTATCAATGTTTGGTATTGGAATAGCTTGGGCAAGTATTTTAGCAATGCCATATGCAATTTTAGCAGGTTCAATACCAGCCAAAAAAATGGGAGTTTATATGGGAATTTTTAACTTTTTTATTGTTATTCCGCAAATAATAAATGCATTAATTGGTGGTCCAATAGTAAAATATGTCTATGGTGGTAATCCAATTTTCGCGTTAGTAATTAGTGGTGTTTCATTATTAATTGCTGCAATGTTAGTGGTAAGAGTTAAAGATGTTGATGACGAAGTAATAATAAAAAACTAAATGAAAACAGAAATAGGTTTTATATTTGATTTAGATGGTGTTATAGTTGATACGGCTAAATACCACTATTTAGCGTGGAAGAATTTAGCTAATTCTTTAGGATTCGATTTTACTGAAGCACAAAATGAACAATTAAAAGGAGTTAGTAGAGTAGAGTCTTTAGAAATTTTGTTACAACTTGGAAATGTTACGCTTTCCGAAGAGAAAAAACAAACGTTATTAATTGAAAAAAACAAAGAATATTTAGAGTATGTTCATCACATGACTTCAGATGAAATTCTGCCAGGAGTAAATCGGTTGCTTACATTTTTAGAAACTAATACTATTAAGTTTGCTTTAGGTTCTGCAAGTAAAAACGCACCATTAATTCTAGAAAAAGTAGGATTAATTCATCGATTTTCGGCAATTGTTGATGGAAATGATGTTTCAAAAGCGAAACCTAATCCTGAGGTTTTTTTAATTGGAGCTAAAAAAATAAATATGAAACCAGAAAACTGTGTGGTTGTTGAAGATGCAATTGCTGGAGTTCAGGCTGCCAATTCAGCTAATATGATAAGTATTGGAATAGGAGATGCAAAAGTGCTAAGTGAAGCAAATTATGTTTTTGATACTATGGAGGCTATCACTTCAGATTTTTTAAAGAATCTAATTAATTAGAAAAATGAATAAGAATTATATAATTCCAAATGAATGGTCAGTTATTGAAGAGGGTTTTTATACAGAAAATGTAAAAGCTTCCGAAAGTCTGTTCAGTATTGGAAATGGAGCAATGGGTCAACGTGCTAATTTTGAAGAAGATTATTCAGGTGAAACATTGCAAGGAAGTTATATTGGAGGTATTTATTATCCAGATAAAACTAGAGTAGGATGGTGGAAGAATGGATATCCAGAGTATTTTGCAAAAGTTCTAAATGCTCCAAATTGGATTGGTATTCACATAAAAGTTAACAACTCTAATTTAGATTTAAATACCTGTAAAGTTTCTAATTTTAGAAGAGAGTTAAACATGAAAGAAGGTTGGTTAAGCCGTTCTTTTACTGCGAAACTTCAAACTGGAGAAGAAATTGAAGTGTATACAAAAAGATTGATAAGTGTTGAATTAAACGAAGTAGGAGCTATTGAATACAATGTTAAAGCATTAAATTTCTCAGGTGAACTTACTTTTTTACCATATTTAGATGCGGGTATTGTAAATGAAGACGCTAATTACGATGAATATTTTTGGGAAACCTTACAAATTGTTGAAGGTGAAAATAAAGGATGCATTTATTCAAAAACCTTAAAAACCGAATTTCACGTTGCAACAGCAATGGAAATTTCATTTGAATTAAACAAACAAAAAATTGAAGTTTCACAAACAACAAAAGTTGAAGAAAAAGTAATAACATATACTTATAAAGTTGATGTAAAAGAAGGTGATACAGCTACAATTTATAAATACGGTAGCTATGTTAGTTCATTAAATTATAAAAATAGTGCACTAATTGAAGCTTCATTTAGCAATGTTCAAAAGGCAAATGAATTAGGCTTTAAAGATTTATTAAAACTTCAAAAACAATCTTGGGCTGAAATTTGGCATACAGCAGATATTATTATTGAAGGAGATATTAAAGCACAACAAGGAATTAGATTTAATATTTTTCAATTAAATCAAACCTATTTGGGTACAGATGCACGTCTAAATATTGGTCCAAAAGGGTTTACTGGTGAAAAATATGGAGGTAGTACTTATTGGGATACAGAGGCGTATTGCATTCCTTTTTATATGGGAACTAAAGATGCAAATGTTGCTAAAAACCTATTATTATACAGATACAATCATTTAGGTAAAGCCATTGAAAATGCTGAGAAATTAGGTTTTAAAAACGGAGCGGCATTGTATCCAATGGTTACAATGAACGGTGAAGAATGCCATAACGAATGGGAAATTACATTTGAAGAAATTCATAGGAATGGCGCCATGGTTTATGGAATTTATAACTACGTAAATTACACGCAAGATTTTGAATATATACCAAAATTTGGATTAGAAGTAATTATTGCAATTGCACGTTTTTGGCATCAAAGAGCTAATTTTTCAAACGCCAAAAACCAATTTGTTATTTTAGGTGTTACAGGTCCAAATGAATACGAAAATAATGTCAACAATAATTTCTACACAAATTATTTAGCAAAATGGTGTATTGAATATGCTGTTGAATGTTTGGTCAAAGTAAAAGATAGTTATTTTGAAGATTATAATAGAATAATTAAAAAAACAAGGTTAACTGAGGAAGAAACTTCTAAATGGTTAAAAGTTGCAGAAAACATGTACTTTCCATTTAGTGAAAAACACAATGTGTATTTACAACAAGATGGTTTTTTAGATAAAGAACTTATACCTGTATGTGATTTGCCAAAATCTGAAC
>Ga0307989_1001693_pt1 | contig 11407 bp, 12 predicted proteins | sample EllFjometagen185_FD_203164 | JGI IMG/M metagenome (GOLD analysis project Ga0307989, IMG submission 203164) | Marine microbial communities from Ellis Fjord, Antarctic Ocean - #185 | ecosystem: Environmental > Aquatic > Marine > Unclassified | place: Southern Ocean | collected 2014-10-08 | reverse complement strand
AACAAATGATAATTTCCTATTTACTGACGCTAATGTTTTTGCGATTGATAATGGGTTATCATTTGCGCCTGGTTTGCAATGTCCTTTTCTTGGAAGAAATAAAACGGATTCATTGATCGGTGAGAAAGTTCAGAAGACTTTCATGAGTGGATTAACTCTGCTGACAACTGACAATGACAAGATGGAAGAATTAAAAGCAGAATTGATGGAGCTATTGAGTGAAGACGAAGTGAATGCTTGCATTGAAAGGCTGAAGCATATGACTTCTGTACTTAATAGCAACAATGGTAAAATCAAGAAGAGTTGGCTCAAACATTTTTATTATAATCCGGCTGAAAAGGTGCCTGATGAGCAAGTCAGTTTTTATAAAGTATAAATAGATAATATACTTCACAGTTCCCTTCACAACCACAGCAGGAGAAAGTCATGGAACAGGTAGAAATTTTCACTGGAAAGATCTTTGAGACCAAAGAACTATCAAAAGAGGTCAATGACTGGCTTGGTAGTTTTGAAGATGGTATCACCATTACACAAAGACTACAAAACACTACTGCGACTGATAACGGTCCGTATGCCACAATAACAATCTTCTACACAGAAAACCCCGCTCCAAATTGAGAACTTCCTTGTCCTGACTAAATAAAACAAAATCACCACGCAACGCGAGGTGATTTTTTATTTTTAGGATAAAACTAAGTCAACTAGTTCGGGGAATTCTATAGTTCGCATATGCTTGAAGCCGAAATGTCCGTGAGTTGGGAGATTAATTATTTCTCCACCGATAGAGTCGTGGAAGATCTTCAAACTTTCCTTGCCCATTTCTGCTTCGTTATCGGAAGTGAACATGTAGATGTTTTTGACTCGATCCTTGATAGTTTCATCGACAGTGAAGTTATAAAAAGTTGTTTTAATTTCATTATCTGGATCTGGAGAGATTTTCCAAGGGGCAACTAGAATAAGTTTGGCTATCTTTTGTTTTGTATCTGCGAGCCAGCGGACAGCGTAGGCACAACCACAGCTATGAGCAATTATAATTGAGTCTTCGTCTACATCGTACTTGCCTAGCTCGACTTTGAAGTCTTCATAGACTGGTGTCCAAGGAGCTGGCATCATTGGTCTGACTGTTTTTACTCCTCTGGCTTCGAATTGTTCTTGAGCCCACGGGTGCCAATGCTTGTCGTAGGTTCTTGTTTCTGGATTCTCTCCTTTTGTCTTACTTTCTGGACAGCCGTGGAGGATTAGGATGTTTTTCATAGGTTTAAAGAATTTTCCTTATCTATTATTATTTGTTTTATTTTATTCCAATACGTAGAATTAACAAGTTTTTCAACATTCCTTTTAGCAAAACTAATCAATTTACTTTTTCCACCAACAGAATACCCCAGCCCCCTTCTTATCTCATCTTCTAAAGATTCAATTTGCCATACAATCAACACTTCTGGATACAACATCTCCAATCTTTTCACTTCTTTTTTCCACTTACCAGAATGAAATGACCTAACAACATCCCTATCAACAAAACAAAGAACTAAATCAAATGCTTTCCCAGCAATAGATTGTTTGCACTGATTAAGAATAATTTCTGGTGACGAGCCTGAAGCATTTCCATAATCAAATCTCCAGTTTCTTGCATGATATCGTTCTAGCAAAGGGATTAACTTCAATAATAACTTTTTATCACTGCCCCCTTCACTAAAAACATAACAAGTATACTTCATACTCTTATTTTAGGGAAGGCTCCATAAGCGCCTGCCATATACTTTGCTAAAAAATTTTCATCTGAACGAATATCTTTATCTTGATTCAAACGAAAAGCCTTACTTGCACAATCGTTATCTTTCTCAACTAAATATATTTGATGCATATCCAGTTTATTCATAAACCCCAAAGAATGCGATGAAAAAATTAACTGCGCCTTACTACTTTTATTTTCATCAATGAAATAACTAATCAGCTTATTCAATGCATCAGGATGAAAACCTGTTTCAATTTCATCAATAATAACAACATTATTGTTTTTCAAAGCACTCAAAATATTACCCATTACATAAAATAATGATTGAGTACCTCGTGACTCATAAATAAAGTCTAACTTATTATTTCCCTTTCGAGAATGGATTCCTTGAACATTAATTTTATAACCTTTTTCAGTATCAGTCTTTTTTATATCAAAACCATTTAACCCAACATCAAAATTCGAAATAAATTCTTCCATTTCTTTTTTAAGAGTAGGTTCGTCTAAGTATTTATTCAAAATCCTGAATTGATGAAAAGGATTTTGATGATCACCCATTTCGTTAATATTCGTCATGATGCTTAAAAAATAATTGTAAACACTATTAATAATATCAACATCATAAGCTGTTTTTTTCATAAATGAAACAAAAGAAACATCTTCTCTTATCTTTGGAAAGCTACTAATACTCAGATTTCTAAAATACTTTTTATTAAGTCGTTCAATCTTTTTTGACCGTCGTAAAAAAACAACTTGCTTTTTCGCTCCTTTTTTAAATTCCTTAAGACTTAAAGACTCCTCCATAATTATGTTTTCCTTAATTGAAAAACCATAATAATAAATAATATTTTTATTTTCAAATTCTATATAGAACTCGGATTTTTTGTTATTGTTGAAGAATGTTTTGTAAGCAATATCTGTAACAAGGGAAGAATCATCACTTATTTTTCTACACACAAAATAACTTAAAAAACTAAAAAGTCTCATGACGTTTGTTTTACCCGAAGCATTTCCACCTATAAAGCCGGCTACTTTCGTTATCTGATCCTCTGATTTCGACTGATAATAATCATATGTTTTTTTCTTTTGTGCCAAAAAACTAATTTCTTGTTCTTTGAAAAAAGAATAAAAATTACTAAATCTTACTTTTCTTATCATAAATATTTTTTATTAATGATTATACATGCATTATACTATAAAACGTAAAAACATGCAAGTAGATACAAAACATTGTATCAAGCATGCTACTAATACATGAATTTTTAAAATAAAGAACTCTACGCATTGCGTAGAGTTTTGTTTAGTTGTTGCTTAACCTTTCTTCTTCCAGAGCGAGTAGAATGAAGGACTTCATGTCACGATAAGAATAATCATCGGTATTGGTAAGCCAGTGGATCAGATCATCAACATTATCAAATGCGCGAACATTCTTGACGTAGTCTCTGAGCCAGTCCATCGGATTCTCATCTTCGAGGTCATCACAGCCAGAACAGGAACCGAAGTAACCGTTCATGATGTGATATCGACCTTCTAGAATAAATACCGCGTTCCACTCCCCTTGCCAATCATCCTCCATTTCCTTCACGATCCAGTGAACATCGAAAGCATCCGCTAACAACTCTAACTGCGATGCGGCACCATAGTAACGATCCAACTGATTCACTCGGACAAACGGCATCAGGTCAACGAACTCATACTTTGTGTCACCCATGGTAACCTCCTGTTTGCGTGGAACTCATGTTCCTCAGTGCAAACGAGTTGTGTCTATAGATTCGACACGTCAGGAGGGTTTGATGGGATTTCAAAGTATTCCTACATTGTAGCAAAGTTTTTTAATCTTGTCAAGTCAAACTAACCTAAGTTGGTTTTTTTGTTTAATTCTAGCTGTAAAAATCAGTACAGTCAAGACATCCACACGTGACTACTTGATTTTTTTATTAAATTGTGCTATACTTGTTGTATTATAAATAATAGTGGCTCCACAGCTATGCTTTGCTAGACTATTGAGCCAGGGAAAATATAACTCTATGTATACAGAACAATTAATGTCTCTTGGGCTAAACAGTAAAGAAGCAAAAACGTATGAGGCCCTACTCTCGCTAGGAGCCAGTACTATTACGCCGATTTTTCAGTTATCAAAATTGAAGAAGGGAGACACTTATAATGTTTTGCGTAGTTTAAAAGAGAAGGAATTAATAAAGGAAAAGACTGTGCGAGGAAAGACAGTTTTTCAGGCTGAGCCACCTCAGAAGATCAGTGAACTTTTAAGACATAAGCAAAGACAGCTGGACGCGGAGAAAAATCAGTTGGATACACTATTACCGGAATTAACAACGTTATTTCAAGGGACAACAGAGAAGCCGATCATTCAAGTATTGAGTGGTTATGATGGAATTCAGGCTTTCTATGACGATATTTTAACTGCGGAGACAGAGATTCTAATTTTTACTTCAAAATATTCTCATGATGACCCAAAACATGAGGCAATATTAAAGAAAACTCTCAAACAAAGATTCAAAAAATGTAAAACAAGGATGGCTATCAATACAAGTAAGCCGGACATGACAAAAAAACAGCTTCAGGAATATCTAAAACTTAGAGAATCTACAAACGTGGAAGTGCGTTTCATTCCAGATAAATTTGCGTTCCCGTCAAGAATTACTGTTTATGATAACAAGGTGGGAATTACCTCATTAAAGAAGGAGCTGATTACAACCTTGATTGAGAATAAAAATATTGCGGATACTTTTAGGCAGATGTTCAAGTATATGTGGGAGAAGGCTGAGGAGGATCACAATGAATTGATTAACAAGTAAATATGTATCAATAAGCAACAAACAACTAGCAACTAACAATAAAAAAACAGCCTTGAGATATAGGGTTGTTTTTTGTTGACAAGAAAGTTGTGGCGTGATAATTTTTTATTATCAGAACCTTTACAAGGAGACCAAGATGAGAATAATGAAGGGAACATTAAGGACAGTTCTAATTGTAGAGCCATTTGTGATAAAGATTGCCCATCCTAAAATCAAAAGAGCTCTTAGTACTACTTGGAAGTTTAAAGGAAAGGAATGGCGACGCCACTTACCAGACATATTACACAATCTATTAATTGAACCATTTCTGGAAAACATTCGGGAATTTGTTTATTATCAATTCTCGAGGCACCGATCCTTCAACAAAACATATTTTACAAAGGGTATAATCACCATTGCCAAGTATGTAGAAGGAGTTGATGTAGTTAAGTTTGATGATGATTCTGTTTGCAATAAAATTGATTGTCCTGATGAAATACTAAAAATACTTGATGGCAGAATACTACATACCTTAAACTCAAAAAACATTGCCATTGACGGAAACAGGAAACCAATCTTTGTGGACTTTGGAGCTGAAGGAATTGATAAATTCATGAAGAGCTACGGACCAGCAATAGAAGAAGCAATTTTTAAAGCTTATTATAAAGCACTATAAACAACCTAATAGGTTGTTTTTTCCTTTTAAATAATTTCACCTTTTTTTGAATACTTATAATTATTTTTAGCTGACTCTTTTTGCATTTTGTAGATTGTCTTTAAAAATTTATCCTCCATAGTTTCATCATCTGATAACAAGGCTTTCCTAATGGCAAATAATTCCTCTTGATCTGTGCAATAGGTAGCTGGATCACCTTGCGAAGACTTATCGGCTAAAAACATTAGCATGATTTCATCTTTATTTACATGTCCTTCTTTTTCATTAATCTCATCTAACTGTTTTTTGAGTTGATTATAACTATCTTGAAAAGTTTTATAATCAGCAGTTTTTCTCATCATTTTGATACCTTTTAGAGGCAAAAAATGATATTTCACAAGAAGAGCTACTTTTTCTTGGTCTAAGCCTAAATCCACAAAAAACTGTGGCGACATAGCACGAACCATGTCAGCTCCCACAAATTCGTGATCATCAAAATCGTGATAAGACTTCCCCTCTTCGCGCTGTTGAAGAACGCCATCCTTTACTTTAGAAACTGCGACCTCTGGCTTACCAACATCATGCAACCAACCAGCAGCAACCATATTTAAATCAATTTCACCCGTCTGTTCTGCCAACACTTCCTTCAAAACCTCTACAAACTTACAGGTATGATCATAGACGTCGAATTCGTGCATTTTGTTTTGCCACATTTCTTTTCCCTTTAGCAATGAAGGTAAATTTGTCATCGCGGTATCAATGGCTTGTATTTTTTCTGCCTGAGACAATGTTCTTTCAAAATTTATCATATAGTCAATTTTAGACATTAGGACTAAATCAATAATATCATTATGAGAATAAACATGCAAAACAAGTGCAAAATATAAAAATACGAGATATTCCATGAACTTATGCACTTTGACTAAAAGGCTCTTCCTCTATAAAATGGAGGATATGTCAGACTTAAAATATTGGGTAGCCATTTCGCAAAATATAAAGATTGGAGCTGCGCGCTTCAAGAAGCTTTATAATTTCTTTCCGGATATGGAGACTGTTTGGAAGGAAGCGACAACAACTGATTTAACAGAAGCTGGTTTTACGGAAAACATTGCTGAGGATTTTGTAATCCGCCGTCATGATACTAATCCGGACGAGGAAATGGAAAAGATGGCGAAGGAAAATATTAAGGCTGTAACAGTTCACGATGAGAAATATCCATCAATGTTAAAAGAACTATTTACGCCACCGGCTATTTTATATTACAAAGGTGATATTGAAAGTATCACTCCTCATTCATTGGCAATTGTTGGAACGAGGAAAATTTCTTCTTACGGTAAACTAATAACTAATCAAATAGTTCAGAAATTGGCACCGCATGAGATATCTATTATTAGTGGCCTGGCTCATGGAGTAGATACTGAAGCTCACTTAACTTCACTGAAATACAAGACTCACACAGTTGCGGTTCTTGGATCAGGATTAGATCATAGAAATATTTATCCGGCGATTAATAGAAGACTGGCTGAAGACATTGTGAATCAAGGTGGAGTTGTTTTGTCTGAGTATCCAGTGGGAATGATGCCGTTGCGTCATAATTTCCCGGCAAGAAACAGAATCATCTCTGGTTTGTCGAAAGCTACTCTTGTAATTGAGGCCGGGGAAGTTTCTGGTGCGTTAATAACTGCAAATTATGCCCTTGATCAGAATAGAGAAGTAATTGCTGTCCCGGGAAATCTGACAAATCCAAATTCAGGTGGAACAAATAAACTTATTAAACAGGGAGCAATAGTTTTTACAGACATTGAAGATATTTTAGAGATATTTAACTATCAGCAAATTAAACAATCAAAAGTAGCGGTTACGGCAGACAATCCAGAAGAGGAAGCGGTGATAAAAATACTTTCAACGGAACCGACGCACATTGATCAGCTTGTTTTGAAGAGTGGACTTCCCTCTTCGATGATTAGTTCAACTTTAACTATGATGGAATTGTCGGGGAAGGTGAAGAATTTGGGGAATATGAATTATGTTTTGTTGTAGTTAGATAATAGATGTTAGGTGTTATCTGCTAGGGAGGTAAAAGTGAATAACCTTCGGTTATAGGAATTATGAATTATGAATAAAGAATTATGCGGGGATAGAATAAAAAAATTGTATTAAAAAACACTTTGCGTTGCAAAGTGTTTTGTGTTTTTAGTACGAGGAATCGCCCTGGGATTCTGCGGTAACGATGGCTTTAAAAGTAGGAAGGTAAAAGCTTTCACCGTTACAATCAGGATCATAGCCACCGGTGCCAGCAATCTCAGCTTCGAGCAAAATAGTGTCGAACTCCACTCTCAACTTCCTGACTGGAATGTTTGTGAAGCACATAATAGCGAAAATAACACTCAGCTGTTTGAAAGCAGTAGGATCGTCTCTATTAAACATCCGACCAGGACCGTCTTCTTCAGGAAGCTGACAGTTCAGTCCTCTCTCGCATAGCATACACCAAAAGTGCATCGACTCAGGAACACTATGTACCTGATTGGACTTGTCAGAAAGATCTACCTCGACAAATAGTTCTTCGCGAGGCAAAAGATCACTGTCTATCCTGTCTTGCAGATAGCCAAAATCAGGGAAATTAAAACTGAAAACATTGTCCTTGCGTGTCAGAACTAGTTGAGTGTACTTAGCGACAGCCCATAGAAAGGCTGTATCCTTATCAATGCTTTCACCAGACTCACCATGTCGAATCATCTTTTGCTCAAGAGCATTTATAAGAGTCTTCCTCGTTTCCTTGTCAAAAATCATCATTTTCTCCTGCTGTGGTTGAATTGAAAGGAACTTGGAATATTAACACAAGGAGAACTTATTGTCAAGAGTGTTTTCAAATTCACATATTAGAGTTATACTTGTATTATTGTTAAGTCTAGGAAATGAGGATTGTGGCTCCACAGCTATTCTTCGATAGACTATTGAGCCAGAGATAATAAATCACAAATTAGTATAAAGAATATGGAAATTAAATTATATCAAAAATACAAACAAGCGGAGAGTTATTTTGAGTCTTTGCAGAATATGACTAAGGAGAATTTTTTTAAGGGGAATGCTGATCCTCAGGTATTTTTTGATCGGGCGAAAAAGTTTTTGAGTTTAGCTGGTAACCCTGACAAGACTTACAAGATTATTCATGTGGCGGGAACTTCAGGAAAAGGATCGACTGTTAATTATATTTCAAAGATATTAGTTAATGATGGTAATAAAGTTGGTACTCACTACTCCCCTTTTGTTTCTGTAGCGACTGAGAAGATTCAGATTAATCATAAATTAATTCCGGTAAAAGATTTCATTGAGTTAGTGGAAGAAATGAAACCGATAATTGAAAAGATGGTGGCTACAGTAGGTATTCCAAGTTATTTTGAATGTTGGATGGTAGCTTCACTGCTTTACTTTAAAAAGAAAAAAGTTGACTATGTAGTTCTGGAAACTGGTTGTGGTGGAAGATTTGATGCAAGTAATGCGGTGGCGAAAACGGAATATCAAATTATTACGAACATTGGATTGGATCATACTCAATTTCTTGGTACTACAATTGAGAAAATTGCTTTTGAGAAAGCTGGAATCATTAGAAAGAAAGGGAAATGTATTACGACAGCAACGCAACCTTCTGTAATAAAAATATTTGAAAAAGTTTGTCAGGAAAGAGGCAGTAATCTTGATATACTTGATAATCAAAGTGAACCAAATAAGGCATTAGCAATTCATGTGGCTCAGAAAATGGGAATTGATGATCGGATTATACAAAAATCAATCAAGGAAGCATTAAACACGCCGTCACGATTTGAAATTATGCAGAAAAAGCCATTGGTAATTCTTGATGGGGCGCATAATCATGACAAGATTAATTATTTAGTAAATAAAATACTTCTACTGGACGGCCTTGATACAGATCGACCTAAGGTCCCCGCCTCCGCGAGGACGACAAATGGGAAGATTGGGAATATACATTTAGTAGTGGCAATGACGGACAAAAAAGATCCGAAAGATGTTTTCAAGCCGTTTAAGGATCTTTTTCCTCAAATAAAACATGTGTATGCTACTCGTTTCTTGAATTCTTTTCGAATGGCTATGAATCCGGAGGAAATTAAAAAGGCTTTTCGTAATAAAGCAGTAACAACTCACTTGGATCCGAATGATGCTTTGAAATTGGCACTAAAGAATGCGAAGGCGAATGATCTTATACTTATAACTGGTTCATTCTTTCTATGTTGTGATTTGAGGAAGCGTTGGATTAGTGAGGAGAAGCAATTGGAGCAGAGGAGTAGTTTTCCTAAATAAAGCTACAGATTACAGATTTTACCTGCCGTCGTTTATATTTCATAAACTATGGCAAGGCAGGCCTGAGTAGAATGATGAATGAAGAATTAAGAATAATGCGGGAGAAGAAAAAAAACAGTACATGAGACTCCGGATCAAGTCCGGAGAATAAAGATTTTGTATATTAAAAAAGCCACAGCTGTTAGCTGGGGCTTTGTGGTTTTTAGGAACAGTATTGGCGGATAATCGTTGCGTATTCTGGGTTGAGACCGACAAACTTAAAAAAATAACCCCAATTTTCAGCTTCTGGACTTTTTCTGGTTACTTCTACAGTACAGTCAATCTTATTACTAATACCATCCCCCTGCAAGACAAAGGAGATCTCTTTCCTGTCACCAATAGAAAAACTATTCCCGTTATTTGTCCGAATAGCCAAACCGTCGTTAAAGATATTTTCAACAAAAACAAATGACTGCTCGCTAAAGACATCAGAGCCTGTATTTAGTTGAACCAAGACCTTCTCGTGTTTTTTCAATGTATCTGGGTCTAAAACTGGGAAAACTCTTCCTTGATCAAAACGATACAACACTTTGCCAAAGATGAATTCTTCGCCATTATCAAACAATCCAGCCTTTGCTAATTCAACAGGAATCTCAGGTGATTCTGGTTCATTAAATGCCAGGAATATGTAAAGATCGCTAGCAGCTTCATTCTCTAGCCTGACGTGCCGAACGATCTGTAGTTCTTCATCTGCATCTAACTTCATGAATTGGATTGTAATTGACTTTGGAAGAGCATTTCCAGGACAAGCATAATTAAGCTCTTTACTTTTTACAATTTTAATTACAGAATAGCCCAACTTAAGGTAAGCAGGAACCAACTCATCTTCAGCCGATATTTTCTTAGCAACAAGTGACTGATGTCGTGCACCTAGATGAACTAGTTCTTGGTGAAGAGCCATTTTTCTCTTTTCAACCTCAAAGATATCATCAGAATACCTATTCATTTTACGTTCCAAACGATTTCTTGCTTCTTGTGGGGTTTCCATTTTTCAATCTCCTTGATCATATTGAAATATTGCGACATGCAGATATTTCAAGAATGATAATTGTTTATTCTACAGAATAATATTGAAAAGAACTCTCTATAAACATAACAATAGAATATATCATAGCTAAGCAGTTTTGTCAATAATAAAAAAGTTCTCGTATTACGAGAACTTTTATTTGTTATCTAGGAGCACAGTATTTTCTGATGATCTCAAGATATCTGAATTCAATCTGAGAGAATTCGAAGTAACACAATGTTTCTCCAGCAAGTTGATCAAGATCAGTAATCTTGGCAAGACACTCAATGGAACCACCACTATCGTCTCTACTTGGTAGCATGAAATTGAGTTTCATAGACTGACCAACTTCTACAAAGGCATTAGGTTCGAGATCAGCCGAAATTCCTGACAAAGAAAGCATCCTTGTGAAAGAACTATATTTCTTTCCGGTACCATCTTCTTTCTGACAAGTCAGACGAACTTTAACGTATTTATCAAAATCACCAACAGGGGCAGTATTTATTCTAGGATCAATATACTCATTAATCTTGAAACGTAAACTTTCGCTTAGATCAATATAATCAAACAAGCAAACTGAAATACCGTCATCTCGAAGAACTCTCTTCATAGCGACAGCATGAACATCAAGAGCTATACCACCACCGGTAATTCCTGGCAGACAAAAATTCAGAGTGAAATTTCTGCCAAGTTCGAAAGCAGCTTCAGATTCGAGGACAAGAGAATTTAGTCCAAGCCTTAGACCGAAAGCAAAACGAGTTTCATCACAATCATGAGTCCTCACCTGAATCAATGGTCTGAAATACTTCTGAGGTTCGGGCAATTCGAGTTTTTCTGGTTCTGGGGGAGTGGCTGAATGA
>Ga0307989_1001692_pt1 | contig 11411 bp, 12 predicted proteins | sample EllFjometagen185_FD_203164 | JGI IMG/M metagenome (GOLD analysis project Ga0307989, IMG submission 203164) | Marine microbial communities from Ellis Fjord, Antarctic Ocean - #185 | ecosystem: Environmental > Aquatic > Marine > Unclassified | place: Southern Ocean | collected 2014-10-08 | reverse complement strand
GAATTAGCCCCTAAACGATTTGCTCCGTGGTCAGCAAAATTAGCTTCACCTACGGCAAATAAACCAGGAATTGTTGTTTGTAATTCATAATCAACCCATAAACCTCCCATTGAGAAATGGGCTGCTGGTGATATTTTCATAGGTTCTTTATAAGCGTTAATTGCAGTAATCTTTTCGTACATCGTAAAAAGGTTACCATAACGTTCTTTAATAGTGTCTTCACCTAATTTTTCAATGGCAGTTTTAAAATCAAGATAAACAGCATTTTTTAATGCACCAACACCATGACCGGCATCCATTCTTTCTTTAGCAGCGCGTGATGCTACATCACGAGGTACTAAATTACCAAATGCTGGGTAACGACGTTCCAAGTAATAATCTCTTTCTTCTTCTGGAATTTCTCCTGGAGCTCGTTGTTCATCTTTGTTTTTTGGAACCCAAATACGACCATCATTTCTAAGTGATTCAGACATCAATGTTAATTTTGACTGATGTTCACCAGATTGAGGTAATGCGGTTGGGTGAATTTGTGTCCAAGATGGGTTTGCAAAATAGGCGCCTTTTTTATGAGCTCGCCAATTTGCTGATCCATTTGAATTCATAGCTAAAGTTGATAAATAAAAGATTTTACCAAAACCACCTGTGCCAAAAACTACAGCATGTGCAGAATGACGTTCTATTTCACCAGTATTTAAATTTCTAGCAATAACACCTCTTGCTTTACCATTTACAATTACAATATCTAAAATTTCATGGCGGTTGTATTGTGTTAACTTTCCAACTTTAATTTGTTTCATCATTGCTTGGTAAGTTGCCAATAATAATTGTTGACCACTTTGCCCACGCGCATAAAATGTACGTGAAACTAATACGCCACCAAATGATCGATTGCTTAAATATCCACCATATTCACGTCCAAAAGGTACACCTTGAGCAACCATATGGTCAATTAAATCGGCAGAAACTTCTGCCATTCTGTATACATTAGCTTCACGAGATCTAAAATCTCCACCTTTAATGGTGTCGTAAAACATTCTGTATACATTATCACCGTCGTTTTTATAATTTTTTGCTGCATTTACACCACCTTGAGCGGCAACAGAATGCGAGCGACGTGCTGAATCTTGAAAAAAGAACACTTTTACGTTATAACCTAATTCTGCTAATGATGCAGCTGCACCACCACCTGCTAATCCACCACCAACTACAATTATATCTAATTTTTTTCGGTTTGCAGGATTTACAATTCGGGTTTTAGCAAGGTAATTTTGCCATTTATCTTTTAAAGGTCCTTCTGGAATTTTTGCGTTAAGAGCCATAGTTCTATTTTATTTAAAGTAAAGAATGATTGGAATAATGGCATATAAAACTGCCATAACTAAACTAAAGCATAATGCGATATACTTAATAATGTTCATCACTTTTTTAGGGTAAATACCTAAAGATTGATGAGCACTTACAATACCATGTACTAAATGGAAGCCTAAAGCTATAATTCCAATTTCATAAATAAGTACCATCCACCAAACTTTAAAGGTGATATATACTAAATCGTATAAATCATGTTCAGTTCCAAGCACTTTATATTTTAACCAAAATTGCGTCATATGTAATACGATAAAAACACCAATTAGAGTTCCTAAAAGACCCATGTTTCTAGAATACCAAGTACTTGTAGAATTATCTGTAACCTGATATTTTTCACCTCTAGATTTGTTATTTTGAAGTGTTATTAATAAAGCATCAATTACATGAATTGCAATAGCTGCATATAAAACCCATGCAACCATTGTTACTGGCCAAAAATGCACCAAGAAGTGTGAATATGCATTATACATGTCATGTGTATTTGCAACATTACCCCAAAATTCAATTGGAAAAAATGAATCTGGAATTATTAAGATAAGATTTCCTATAAGATGAATTACAAGGAAAAAGATGATAAATAGCCCGGTAAAAGCCATTAAGTTTTTACGCCCAACCGATGTTTTGAATAGTCCTTTTTTTATTGCCATAAGGCTTACTTTTTGAATTTAGGGGTTAAAGGTAAAAGAGCAGTATGTTTCTAAGAGTGACATTTGTCAGATTTCAGTTTTAGATTTTTTATTTATAATGAATCTAAATTAACTTAATAAGTTTGAAGGTGTTTTCAAAACCTAAATTCAAATGTATATCTTTGGACTTTAAAAAAAATAAATTAAAAAATGAGCGGATTATTATCTTCATCAATTGCAAGGAAAGTAGCTATGGCATTGTCAGCACTATTCCTTATTTTTTTCTTAATCATTCATTTAGCAGTTAATATAACTTCATTATTTAGTGAAAGTGTATTTAACGATTTATCCCATTTTATGGGAACCAACCCGTTAGTGCAATTTGGACTACAACCAGTATTAATATTTGGGGTAGTTTTTCATTTTGTTATGGGGTTTGTTTTAGAGCTAAAGAATAAAAAATCAAGAAATGTAAAATATGTAAAGTATAACGGCGCAGCTAATGCTTCTTGGATGTCAAGAAACATGGCAATAAGCGGAGGTGTTATTTTAATATTTATTGTAATACACTTTTTAGATTTTTGGATTCCCGAATTAAATACTAAATATGTTGTTGGCGACATGTCTGGTTATTTAGAAGGAACTGAAAAATTCAGATATTTTGAAGAATTACAACATAAATTTATGAGTCCTGTAAAAGTTGGAATTTACGTAGTTGCATTTGTTTTATTAGGCTTGCATTTAGCACATGGTTTTCAATCAGCATTTCAATCAATAGGGTTTAATAATAAATACACAAAATGTGTAAAAAATCTTGGGAGTATATACTCAGTTGTAATTCCTTTAGGATTTATTATTATTGCATTATATCATTATTTTAACCATTAATCTTACAGTATATGACGACTTTAAATTCAAGAGTACCAGAAGGTCCAATTAAAGATAAATGGACAATTTATAAAGATAAAATTAACCTTGTAAATCCTGCCAATAAACGTAATATAGATATTATAGTTATTGGAACTGGTTTAGCAGGAGGTTCAGCTGCAGCTACTTTAGCTGAGTTGGGTTATAATGTAAAAGCATTTGCCTATCAAGACTCACCTCGTAGAGCACATTCAATTGCTGCACAAGGAGGAATTAATGCAGCTAAAAATTATATGGGTGATGGTGATTCAAACTATCGCTTGTTTTATGACACTGTAAAAGGGGGAGATTACCGTTCGCGTGAAGCAAACGTACATCGTTTGGCAGAAGTTTCAGGGAATATTATTGACCAATGTGTAGCGCAAGGAGTTCCTTTTGCTAGAGATTATGGCGGATTATTAGATAACCGTTCTTTTGGTGGCGTATTAGTTTCAAGAACTTTTTATGCGAAAGGACAAACAGGGCAACAATTATTATTAGGTGCCTATTCAGCAATGAATCGTCAAATTGCTCGTGGTAAAATTGAAATGTTCAATCGCCATGAAATGTTAGATGTTGTAAAAGTTGATGGAAAAGCAAGAGGTATTATTGCACGTGATTTAATTTCAGGAGAAATAGAACGTCATTCAGCACATGCAGTAGTAATTGCAACGGGTGGTTATGGGAATGTATATTTCTTATCTACCAATGCAATGGGTTCTAATGCAACAGCCGCTTGGAAAATTCATAAAAAAGGAGCGTTTTTCGCAAATCCTTGTTTTACACAAATTCATCCAACGTGTATTCCACGTTCAGGAGATTACCAATCTAAATTAACGTTAATGTCTGAGTCATTACGTAATGATGGTAGAATTTGGGTGCCTGCAAAAATTGAAGATGCAAAAGCAATTCAACAAGGGAAATTAAAACCTACCGCAATTGCTGAAGAAAATAGAGACTATTATTTAGAAAGAAGATATCCTGCATTTGGAAACTTAGTACCACGCGATGTTGCTTCAAGAGCAGCAAAAGAACGTTGTGATGCTGGTTTTGGAGTAAATGCAACTGGAGAAGCTGTGTATTTAGATTTTGCTGCTGCTATTAAACGTTACGGTACTGAACAAGCTAAAATTCATGGAGTACAGAACCCTTCAGTAGAAAAAATTACTGAACTAGGTGAAGCTGTTATTGAAGAAAAATATGGTAATTTATTTCAAATGTATGAGAAAATTATAGATGAAAATCCATATAAAACACCAATGATGATTTATCCTGCAACACACTACACAATGGGAGGTGTTTGGGTTGATTATAATTTAATGACAACAGTTCCAGGATTGTATTGTATTGGTGAAGCAAACTTCTCCGATCACGGTGCAAATAGATTGGGTGCTTCTGCTTTAATGCAAGGTTTGGCTGATGGTTATTTTGTACTTCCTTATACTATTGGCGATTATTTGGCTGATGATATTAGAACAGGTGCAATACCAACAGATTCTCCAGAATTTGAAGAGGTTGAAAAATCTGTAAAAGATCAATTAGAATTTTTTATTAATAATGAAGGAACACATTCTGTAGATTATTTCCATAAAAAACTGGGTTTAGTCATGTGGAATAAAGTTGGAATGGCTCGTAATGAGAAACATTTAAAAGGAGCTATTCAAGAGATTCAAGAAATTAGAGAAGATTTCTGGAAAAACGTTAAAGTGCCTGGAGATTTAAATGAAATGAATCCTGAATTAGAAAAAGCAGGTAGAGTAGCTGATTTTTTAGAGTTGGGTGAATTATTCGCGAAAGATGCTTTAGAGCGCGAAGAATCTTGTGGAGGTCACTTTAGAGAAGAACATATTACGGAAGATGGTGAAGCAAAACGTGATGATAAAAATTACGCGTATGTTGCTGCTTGGGAATATACTGGGAAACCAAGTGAAGCTATTTTACATAAAGAAGAATTGGAATTTAAAGATATCGAATTAAAAACTCGTTCATACAAATAAGAAAAGACATTATGAATTTAACGTTAAAAATTTGGAGACAAAAAGGACCTCAAGATAAAGGTCAAATGGTCGAATATAAAGTAACTGATATTTCAGAACATATGTCGTTTTTAGAAATGATGGACGTTTTAAATGAAAGTTTAGTAGCAAAAGATGAAGTGCCAATTGCTTTTGATCACGATTGTAGAGAAGGCATTTGTGGAATGTGCTCATTACATATCAATGGAGAACCTCACGGGCCAGATAAAGGAATTACAACGTGTCAGTTACACATGCGTACTTTTAAAGATGGTGACACTATTTATATTGAACCTTTTAGAGCAAAAGCATTTCCAGTTATAAAAGATTTAGTTGTTGATAGAATGGCTTTTGAGCGTATTCAACAAGCAGGAGGTTATATTTCAGTAAACACTTCTGGGAATACGCAAGATGCGAATGCAATTCCAATTTCTAAACACAACGCAGATTTATCTATGGATGCAGCTGCTTGTATAGGTTGCGGAGCTTGTGTTGCGAGTTGTAAAAATTCAAGTGCGATGTTGTTTGTTGCGGCAAAAGTTTCACAATTTGCACTATTACCACAAGGTAAAATTGAAGCAAAAGATCGTGTTCAAAATATGGTAGCTCAAATGGATTTAGAAGGTTTTGGTAACTGTACAAATACAGGTGCTTGTGAAGTGGAATGTCCAAAAGGAATTTCATTAGAAAATATTGCACGTATGAATCGTGAGTATTTAAAAGCAAGTATTATCTAGAAAACAGCTATAAGTTATATTTTAAAACTTGTTTCAGAAATGAAACAGGTTTTTTATTTATAAAAGATATTTATTTATCGTTAAACAATAATTTACTATATTTGTATGCTAAATATATATTTCATGAAAAAATTAAATATTTTAAAAACAATTGTAGATGTATTTTGGATATTTTCAACACTATTAATTCTTATAATTTTGTTAGCTATCCCTTATATTTTATTTGTTGATAATTCAAATTATTTTGATATCCATATTAGCGGATTTAAAATAAAAACAATTGATTTTCCAACTAAAATTTTTATTATAATTCAAATGTTATCATATCTATTATTAATCTATTGTCTGTATATATTTAGAAAAATATTAGAGTATTTTGTACGAAATAAAATATTTAATGAATTAGTGTTGAAAAATTTAAACAAAATGGGAGTTTTACTAATAATTTGTTCTTTTTCAATGGGGATTTCTTCAATGTTGTACGAGGTTTTTTATACTGAAAAAGTAACAATTGCACTTGGTTTTACTCCTTTCGTTTTATTGTTATGCATGGGGTTATTTTTTATGATTTTAAGTGAAATATTTAAAACTTCAAAAATAATGAAGGAAGAAAATCAATTAACAATTTAAGTATGCCAATAACAGTAAATTTAGATGTAATGCTTGCTACTCGTAAAATGAGAAGTAAAGAGTTGGCTAAAAAAATAGGAATTACTCCTGCGAATCTTTCTATTTTAAAATCTGGCAAAGCAAAAGCGATTCGATTTTCTACTTTGGAAGCTATTTGTAGAGAACTGAATTGTCAGCCAGCAGATATTTTAGCGTTTTCATCAGATGAATCTAATGATATTTAGTAAATTTAACCGTTAAAAAATTTAATATGCCAACGTATAATTTTCCAATTCAATCTAAATTACTAGAAATACCAACTTCCATTTTTTCAATAATGAGTAGTTTGGCAGTAAAAGAAAAGGCTCTTAATTTATCTCAAGGATTTCCAGATTTCGAAAGTGATCCAACATTGATTAATTTGGTAAATACCGCTATGAAAAATGGTAAAAATCAATATGCGCCAATGCCTGGAATTTTTAGTTTGAGAGAAGCTATTGCTCAAAAAATGGAAAATTTATATGGTGTTTCCTATAATCCTGATACTGAAATTACAATTACAGCGGGTGCAACACAAGCAATATTTACGGTGATTGCTGCAACTATTCAGAAAGATAATGAGGTTATTATTTTTAAACCAGCCTATGATTGTTATGAACCTAGTATTCAATTATTTGGCGGGAAAACAATTGCAGTTCAGTTAAACCCTGAAGATTTTAAAATAGATTGGAAATTGGTTAAAAGCTTGATTACAGCTAAAACTAAAATGATTATTATTAATTCTCCACACAATCCTTCAGGAAGAGTGTTGAGTAAAAATGATATGTTACAATTAGAAGCTTTATTAAAAAACACCAATATATTGTTGTTAAGCGATGAGGTGTATGAACATATTATTTTTGATGGAGAGCAGCATCAATCTGCAGCCTTATTTCCAGCGTTGGCTGAAAGAACCTTTATAACGGCTTCTTTCGGAAAAACATTTCATAATACAGGGTGGAAAATGGGTTATTGTATTGCGCCTGCTCAATTAACAAATGAATTTAGAAAAGTACACCAATTTAATGTGTTTAGTGTAAATCATCCAACACAAGTTGCATTGGCTAAATATTTAAAAACGCCTTCAAATTATTTAGAGTTAGGTGATTTTTATCAAGAAAAAAGAGATTTATTTTTAAGTTTAATAAAAGATTCAAGATTTGAGTTTCAACCTTCAAAAGGCACTTATTTTCAATTGCTTAACTTTAAAAATATTACTAAAGAAAGCGATTGTAATTTTGCAATTAGATTAACCAAAGAACAAAAAATTGCCTCCATACCAATATCAGTTTTTAATGAAAATAATTTTGATACAAAAGTATTGCGTTTTTGTTTTGCCAAAACCAATGACACCTTAAAAAAAGCAGCTGAAATATTATGCAACATTTAAAAATAGCATTGCTACAAGCCGATTTAGTTTGGCAAAATGCAACACAAAACAGAAAGCAATTTTCTAGAAAAATAAATGCAATAAAAGAAAATGTAGATTTAATTGTGTTACCTGAAATGTTTACAACAGGTTTTAGTATGCAACCTCAGCAAATGGCTGAAACTATGCAAGGTGAAACTGTAAAATGGATGCAACAATTAGCTTCAGAAAAACAAGCTGCAATAGTAGGAAGTATTATTATTTCTGAAGATAATAAATATTATAATAGATTTTTATTTGTGCATCCATCAGGAGAAATTAATCAGTACAATAAACGCCATTTGTTCACATTAGCAAGAGAAGATGATGCATATACTTCTGGAAATGAGAAATTGATTGTAAATTATAATGGTTGGAAAATTTGCCCGCTTATTTGTTACGATTTACGTTTTCCTGTTTGGGCAAGAAATACAGAAGATTATGATGTTCTTTTGTATGTAGCAAATTGGCCAAAACCTAGAATTGCGGCTTGGGATACCTTATTAAAAGCACGTGCAATTGAAAATATGTGTTATTCAATTGGCGTAAATAGAGTTGGTATTGATGCAAATAAATTAGAATATAGCGGTCATTCTGTAGCCTACGATTGTTTAGGTAAAAAATTGACACATATTAAAACGAATCAAGAAGATATGGCGATTGTAACTTTAAGCAAAAAGCATATTAAAGATGTTAGAGCCAAGCTAAATTTTTTAAATGATAAAGATTCTTTTAAAATAAATTAACTTTTAACTAATAGGATTCAGCCATTTAAATTCATAATTTGTAGATGGAACTACGATACGTTCTGTAATACGATACATGCGGTCTGGTAGTTTCATTAAATAATCTCTAGCTTTTTCAGCTTCAGCTGTTAAACCAGTAATTTTATCAATTTCCCAAGTGGTATTTAATTTTTTAATAATGTCCACATAATCAAAACCGGTATAAACACCAGATCTTTGTGCTACTGCTGAAAATTGATCAAAAAGACTTCCTTTTTCACATCCAGAATGTCTTAAATGCATAGCTGGCATTACAATTTTATGTTTCATCATATATTGAAAAGCCAACATCATTTCACTTGGGTCGTAGGTGAAAATTTGCTTTACAAACTCGGTATATGCTAAATGATGACGCATTTCATCACCAGCAATAATTTTAGACATTTTAGCTAATAATTTATGTCCGTTTTTACGTGCAATTTTAGCTACATTGTTATGAGAAATATAGGTAGCTAATTCTTGAAAACTAGTATATACAAAATTTTTGTATGGATCGCGAGCGGTACCAATATCCATTCCATCAGCGATTAAATGTTGCGTTGTAATTTCTACTTCACGCATATTTACTCTTCCAGATAAGTACAAGTATTTGTTTAAAACATCACCATGTCTATTTTCTTCCCCAGTCCAAGCGCGTATCCATTTTGCCCAGCCATTATCTTTTTCTTCGCTTCTAGGTTTAGAAATGCCATCAATATCTAACAACCAAGATTCGTACGTTGGTAATGCTTCTTCAGTAATAGTATCACCCACTAAAACGGTCCAAAAATCATTCTCTAAATCTTTAGATAATTCTCTTATTTCTTGAACTTCTTCAATAAAATTATCACTTTGAGAGTTTGGTAAAAAATCAGTTGGTTGCCAAATTTTTTCTGGTGCTATAAGAAATTTATCAACAAAAGTATCTATACTTTTTTCTAAGGTTAGCATAACTTCTAACCTAATATTGTTTAACGACATGTTTTTGATTTTAGTAGTAGTTTGCTAAACTACAGCATTTTTTATGGTTTGTTCAACTTTTTCAAAAAGTTTAACAAACTCCATGGAGTCAGCTTTTATAGCTTCATGAATTTCAAAAGTAAGGTTTACGCCTATTCCTAATGGAAACATCCCTTTTTTGTTAATTTCCCAACAATTATTAATAGAAACAGGAATTACATAAGCTGAAGGCGCAAACTTGGTGAGCATTTTTAGTCCATTTTCAGAAAATCGCTTAGGTTTACCATCTTTACTTCTGGTTCCCTCAGGGAAAATAACTGCAGTATACTTATTATCTTCTATGTATTTTCCAAATTTTTTGATGGCAGTTAAAGATTGCCTTGAGTCTTTTCTGTCAATTAAAACAGAGCCTCCATGAGTTAAATTATAGGAAACAGCAGGAATTCCATTGCCCAATTCAATTTTTGAAACATACTTTGGATGGCGATTTTTAAAATAACAAGAAAGAGGACAAATATCGTGCATACTTTGGTGGTTAGAAACAACAATTAAAGGCACATTTTCAGGAATTTGATGCTTGTTTATAAATGTTATTTTAGTTCCTAAAATATAAAGTAAGTATGTAAGTGTACAATTCATTAAATCTACCGCGATTTTATGACCTTTGTATTTCCCAATATTAAATCCTAGCCATTGTAAACTATGAAAAAATAACAGTAAAAAACCATAGAAAAGGTAAAAGATAGAAGAAAGTATATAAGATAGAATTGTTTTCATAATGTAAAAAGAAAACCCCAAACTAATTAGTTTAGGGAGTTAAATTTTTTAATTGGTAAACCATAAACCCCAAGGAATCACAGCAAGAATTAAAAGTAATGCAATTCCATAAAAAATAGTGATAGTTTTAAATTTTGCAGTATCAGTTGTTTTCTTTTTATGTTTAGAGAATCCAATTGTAATTAAAGCAATTGCAATAATAATCATTAGTGGATGTTCTATTAAGGGTTTTCTTAGTTCGCTATTTTTCATGATATCTCCCATACCCATACCTCTCATACTTTCATAAAAAGTAGAAGTATAGTAAGCAATAAATCCAATTATTAATTGAATATGAGAAGCAATTAAAGCAAATAAAGAAATACGTAAGTCTTTTGCTTTAAACTCTTTTTTTGATGTTAAACCAAGAAAGGCATTTACAACTGCAATTATTAAAATAATTAATACGATGTAAGCCCAATAAGAATGAATAATTTTTGTCATAATAGTTAGTTTTAAGTAGAATGCAAATGTAATAAATTAATGCCAATGTAATAATGTAATAATTGTTCGCTTTAATATTATTAATTTCCATAAATATATAATAAGTCTGTAGTCAATTTAACTTTAAAAAAAACCAAATGGTAAAAAAATTACGCAATACTTTTTTCCTATTTTTACTTAGCATTTCTTTTTATGCACAAACACCACCTCCTATATATTACGATGATGTAGATTTAAATGCAAGAGGTATGGTGCTATTTGAAGAATTAACAACCAAAATAATAAGCACTCATGTTGGAATACCTTACACATCATCATCATCTTTTGATGTTTGGGATACATGTAGATTAGGTTAATTTAACCATAGAATCAGTAGATCAAACAGCAACTAGCTCAACATTAGTTACCTTAGTGATATCTACACCATGACTATTGGAACGTAGTTGTTAAAGATGGACAAGTAGGACAAACCATTAGGCAAGTTTGGAGTTTTACTACGGACTAAAATAAGTATCATATTTTAAATTTAAAAGCGTAAAAATTCATCTTTACGCTTTTTTTTTACCCTTTTTTTAAGTTAATTAGAAAAAAATTGTATTTTGCGCTTATGTTAATCAATACTACAAAGGATATTATGAAAAAATTATTAAGTGTTGTTTTTGCACTTTTTGTAGGAACAGTTATGGTGGCGCAAACCACAATTTCTGGATCTGTTACAG
>Ga0307989_1001691_pt1 | contig 11417 bp, 9 predicted proteins | sample EllFjometagen185_FD_203164 | JGI IMG/M metagenome (GOLD analysis project Ga0307989, IMG submission 203164) | Marine microbial communities from Ellis Fjord, Antarctic Ocean - #185 | ecosystem: Environmental > Aquatic > Marine > Unclassified | place: Southern Ocean | collected 2014-10-08 | reverse complement strand
GTCTTTTGACTGGTGAATGGCCCACTCTGTTCCTACCACTTTTGCATCGTCATTATTTCTGCATTTTGCCAGTTCTGTCGCAAGATCCTGAGGTAGGTTGATACTGAAGAGTTTGGGAAGTACCGTCAGTTGGTTGGCGAGGTTGATTGGTTTGATGCCGGGAATAATTGGCACATTGATCCCTGTCGCACGACATTTATCTACAAAATCGTAATAAACCTGATTGTCAAAAAACATCTGCGTCACAATGTAGTCTGCTCCGGCATCAACTTTTTGTTTCAGATAATTTAAGTCGGTTTCAAAGTTCGGCGCCTCAAAATGTTTTTCCGGATATCCTGCGACACCGACGCAAAAGTTCAGAGGAGCAGTGTTTTTCAGGTCGGGTTCCAGGTATTTTCCCTTACGCAAGTTAACGACCTGCTCAACAAGTTCAGTAGCGTTGGCATGCCCATCTGAATTTGGACGAAAAACGTGATCTGTCTTTAGGCCATCGCCCCGTAATGCCAGTACGTTATTAATACCCATAAAATTGAGGTCGATCAGAACATGTTCGGTTTCACTTTTTGAAAAGCCGCCACATAGAATATGTGGGACCACCGGGATACCGTACTTATGCTGAATCGATGCAGCAATAGCCACTGTTCCTGGTCGTTTACGAACAGTTCTTTTTTCAATCGTCCCATCTGGTGATTCAATATAAACCATCTCATCACGATGCGTTGTAATGTTGATATATTTTGGATCAAAATCTACCAAGCTTTCGATGGTGCGATAAATTTTACCTGCATCACTTCCTTTTAACGGAGGGAGCAGTTCAAATGAAAAGACAGTTTTGTCACTATTGTTAATTATGTCGATCACGTTCATATAAAAATCCTGATTGGTGAGTGTCCGATTGTGGGAACAACGTTTATTTATGTTTACCTGCTGAGCTTCAAAATGTACCAGCAGGCAGTGTTGCCCTTTTTAACGTATTACAGGTAATTCAACAATCATCTTTTTCAATCTATCTGCCATTATTGGGCTTTCTTCTGGTTTTATTAGAACCTTATTGTTTTAGATTATTTATTAACATGCTTGTCAAAAGTCCTAAGGAGGTACGAAGTCTCCATGTGTATTTTGGCAGGATATTTGATTAACAAATCGGGAGCATTTGTTGACAACCTCTGTCACCGATTACAACTACTAAGTTTTGAAAATGTTGTAATTGCTGTGTACGCTGCATGTTGCGATTTGTTGAAATCTCAGTACGATCCCTTAATCACAACACACAATGATATGAAACAACTTATCAGATGGCAGTTGCCTCCTGTTTCTCCCTTGGGTTGGAGATAGAAAGGGCGATTTTATTAGAATTGTTGACAGAGTTTGCGTTTAATTCTATCTTATATTCGTAAATTTTAATGTCTAGCTCCTGAAGCTCGACCAAACCGATAATAGCAAAGCCAGAGTAATCTGGTGACGCAAAGCCACGGGTCCTTATTGACATGTCAATGTAAACGGATAGCCGGGTTGCCGAAGAATGGAAATGACGCAGGGGGGCTGCACTACAGGGCGTCGTCTCTTTTCACTAAGGGATGGCGTTTTTTTATTCAGCAAGCGAAGACTTTGAACTCTAGGAGGGGGGTACAGAATCACTCAACTTAAATTTTGAGGTCGTACAGTATGACAGCACAACAAGAAGCACAAGAATTACAGCATCATAACATTCCTAATAATATGGCAGATCAAGCCAACTTATCAGCCATAACTTTTGGCCATGGGGAAACTATCCTGCTGGCTGATTGCAATGCAAACCTTTTGAAGTTGGGGAGTTCCTTACTCTCCAAACTCAATTATCAGGTTGTCACTGCCAGCAATGAAAATCAGGTCATCAAACAATTCAACGCTTCAGGCAAAAAAATCGATCTACTAATTCTTGATACTGACATTCCCAGATCTGATGGGCAAAACATCATGGATAAGATCTATATTTATCAGCCGCAGACAAAAGCTCTCTTCTATACTGTCTGCGATTGGTTGATTGATCCAGACTGTCGCAAAAAAATAGGTCATGCCCCGGTTATCAGCAAACCCTATAGCATCAGTGAATTTAGCCGGGTGATTTACCAAACTATGCATCGGTTACAGCAGTAAGATTGATGAAAGCAAGGCCAAGGGATTGGGCATCAATGCCTCCTCACGAAGCCGTTGGATTTACTGAAATTGTTACAGACGGTCAGGAGGGTGTTGGATGAAGGGAAAGAATAGTTTCCGACAATTCCCAAGAAGTTGATATTTCAGAAATCTGGACCCCACTACTGAGAAGACTTAATGAATCATAAGAAACGTATATTGCTACTTACCGAAAAACCAGGTCGTTCCAAGCGTTTAGCAGGCACACTAAGAGCTGCCGGATATGAAGTTGTGGTTAGGGAAGGATTTGAAGTTACCGTACGGATTGGCTTTTCCCTTAAAAGTATGCTTGAGCACTTTGACCTCCTTATTGCTGATGTCGATCTGGAGAAAATTGGCCGGCTCAGCGCAATTAGACGTTTATTGGCTATTGACCGAATGTTGCTGGTAAGTGAAAACCCCGATTGTAGAGAACCCTACTCCTTCCAGGGATTGATCGGTTATTTATATCATCCCTCCTCGCTAAAAAAGGCAGTCAAGGAACTGTTTTCTGCAACAGAGCAGATAGCCGGAAAGAACTATCAAAAGGTTATGATTAAATCCCCCCCTCAGCATTAAGAAATCCGATTAACCTCCGAAGCCCTAAGTTTTTCAAAGAAGATGATTACATTTAAAGTCTTCTTAGCTGCACACAGCACTTTCTTTTTTCAATATTGATCCTCTATTTTTGGGTTAAGAGTCCCTCGGTATTTGCACACTAAATTCCGAAGCCCCTTATTTTATAATCCGTTCAGGAGTTGGTAATATTCCTGAAGTGTTTGGATGGACTGCATTGTCGTCTGATATAAAACCCAACTGAGAACAATGATTCCTATCGTCAGTCCGATTTTCCATATCAGAGGCGTTTGCGGGCGCCACCAGATCAACGGTAATGCCAGTGGGCCGACACTGGCGAGAGCTATAATGATCGTCGATTTCCTAAAATACCATGGAGCTTTTTCTTCTGCAGAATGTTGCGGGAATGTCGTTATAAATTCCCCACAATGTTTACATTTTATCGCTTCATCCTGTATATCTTCAGCACAAAAAGGGCATTTTTTCATTATCAATCCGTCGTCTCAACATGTTGTCTGGCATGCTCTTCTTTAAAACCGAACAAGCGCCGAATATCTTCCAGAATCATATAAAGTGCCGGGATCAGCAGCAGGATAATTCCAGTCCCGAAGATAATTCCGAAACCTAAGGAGATAGCCATTGGCACCAGAAATTGTGCCTGAACGCTGGTTTCCAGAATCATCGGTGTCAGACCGAAGAAAGTGGTCAACGAAGTGAGTATAATAGGTCGAAAACGTCGGGTTCCGGCGGAAATAATCGCATCGTATATGCTCATGCCTTCGCGGCGGTTGCGGTTTGCTTTATCGATTAAGAGTAGCGAATCATTAACCACCACACCGGCCAGGGCAACCAGGCCGAACATACTCAAAAGGCTCAAGTTGAAGCCCATAATAATGTGGCCAAGAACCGCGCCAATCATCCCGAAGGGGATGGCTGCCATAATCAGTAGAGGTTGACTATAACTCCGAAATGGGATGGCCAGCAGGGCAAAAATAGCGATCATGGAGAGCTTAAAACCGCCGAGCATGCTTCCGAGCGATTCCTTACGCTCTTTTTCCTCCCCTTCCATATCCCAACTCAAGCCGGGGTAATCTGCAACCAACTGTGGAAGAAGATTCTGTTTTAAGTCCGCAATGATCTCCTGTGCGTTGCTCTGCTCGTTGTCTACTGTTGCCGAAATATTGATCACCCGTTTTCGGTCAGTCCGGTTAATTTCTGAAAAACCTTGCCCTTCAATAACGTCTGCAGCCTGTAATAGCGGAATCTCCTCCCCGCTGGGGGTGCGAATGCGCATGGTTTCAAAGTTCCACAGTTCGCGGCGGTTGGCATCAGGATAACGAACCATAACCTTAATTTCATTACGACCGCGCTGGAGACGTAACGCTTCCGCTCCGTGAAAGGCTGCTCGTACCTGACGACCCAGGCTGGTCTCGGTGATTCCCAGGGTTCTAGCCGCGGGTTTCAATTTCAGTTTGATTTCACGTTTTCCGCGTGAATAGGTATCCTCAATATCACTCACTCCTTGATATTCTGCCAAGGCTTGGCGGATACGTTCAGAGGACTGTTCCAAAACAGAAAAATCTTGATGAGCTAGCAACACATCAATATTCGCTCCCATTCGCACCAAATTAGAACGGAAGGTCAGGGAGTCGAGACCTGGGATTTCTCCGATTTTTTTTCGCCAAGCCGCTGAAATTTCAGTTGCCGGGATATTACGAACCTCACTTTTAGTGAGGAACATCGCAATATTACTCATATTGGTTGCTGTCGTACTGGAGCCCCCACCGGGACCGCCACCAGAAATGTTGCCTCCGACCACGGTATAAACGTTGCGGAGAATAGTGTCTCCAGCCGGGCGCGTCTGATTATATTCAGAGATGGTCTCCATCCCTTTTTCCAGGATGAAGTCTGCAACTCTTCCGGTTTCTTCGATAGGTACGCCCTGGTTCATCTGGATGCCAACGGTGATGCGATCGCCATCAACTTCTGGCATGAAGGTGAATTTGATCAGCCCGTTTTTGACCACCCCGACAGTTATGAGTAAGGCCACGATCCCCACCGCCAGGGAAATATAGCGGTAATGGATATTTAGCTTCAGCAGCCATTGATATGGGCCGTTAATAAAACGATCCATCCCACCACTGAACCAGCCGCGAACTTGGTCAATGCCCCCGAGTATCCCCCCATTGGTTGGCCGGGCTTTGCCGGAACTCAAATGGGCGGGCAGAATCAGCAACGACTCAACCAGGGATACCAGCAACAGGGTGATGACAATAACCGGGATCACCTGGATGAATTTCCCCATCATTCCAGTGACAAAAATCAGCGGTAGAAAGGCAGCAACCGTGGTTAAAATTGAAAATGTGACCGGCACCGCAACTTCGAGAGCTCCATCGATGGCGGCCTGCGCATAAGGCTTGCCACGCTGCCGGTGTTCGTAGATGTTTTCACCGACAACGATGGCGTCGTCGACGACAATCCCAAGTGCCAGAATGAAGGCAAACAACGAGATCATATTGATTGAGACTCCGAGCCAGGGCATGATAAACAGGGTGCCAAAGAACGAGATCGGAATGCCGAGCATGACCCAGCCGGCCAGGCGTATTTCCAGGAACAGGCCGAGGATGATAACGACCAGCCCCAGTCCCAATAGAGCATTTTTTTGCAACATGCTCATGCGGCTGTTGAAAATTTCGGTCGTATCGTTCCAGATTGCCAGTTGCAGGCTGCCCGGAAGTTTGAGGCTATTTTCTTCAACGTAGGAGATAATACGGGCAGAAATTTTGGTTGGTTTCTGTTCGCCAATGCGAAAGACCTGAACCATTGCCGCAGGCTTGCCGTCAAATTGGCCATAGGTTTCGCTGTCGGCAAACCCGTCGACCACATTAGCAATATCTCCCAGTTTGACCTGGGTTCCATCCGGATTCGCCAGAATGGTGATATCGGCATACTCTGGACCCCAGTAGCGACGTTCTTTGGTTCTGAGCAGAATCTCGCCACCCGTGGTTTTAATTGTCCCGCCCGGCAAGTCGAGTGAAGCAGAACGGATGGCAGTGGCGACCTGATCAAGGGTCAAATTATAGCGTTGCAGGGTTCGTTCGGAAATTTCGATCGTGATTTCAAACGGCCGTACACCACTGAGATCAACTTGAGTGATATCCGGTAGCTCCAGTAATTCATCCCGGATCCGTTCGGCCTGTTCGCGCAGGACCTTCTCTTTGGCCTCTCCGTAAATCACCAGCGAGATAACTTCGCGGCGGTTGGACAACTTACTGATCACCGGTTTCTCAGCATCTTCAGGAAAGGTGGTGATTCGATCAATTTCACTTTTGATGTCTTGGAGGACATCATCTACATCTTCATCGGCATAAACTTCAGCCAGGACGGTCCCAAATCCCTCGTTAGCGGTCGCCTTGAGCTGTTTGATTCCGTCGACTGCGGTCAGGCTTTCCTCAATTTTTATGATGATCCCTTCCTCAACCTCTTCAGGGCCGGCACCAGGATAGGCGACCGATACCGAAACAAGGTCAAGAGAAACTTCCGGGAAGATTTCCTGTTTGATACTTGGTGCCATAATAAAGCCACCGAGGATCAGAACCAGCATCAGCAGATTTGCGGCCACATGATTCATGGCCATCCATTTGACGGCACCGTTCATTACTGATTCTCCCGTAAAACTGGTCGAATCAGTGTCCCGTCAGTGGCTCCTGAGAGGGTTGTCAGCACCAGTTTTTCACCAGCCTGAACCCCGCTCTTGATCAGGATCTGCTGCTTTTCCCGGCGCAGGATTTCAACCGGTCTTAAATTGAGATGATTTTCGCTGTCAGCAATCCAGACCAGATCATCTGCATGGAATGCTTTCCGTGGAATACTGATGATATCCGCAAATTTTTCACCTCGGAGTTCAATATCAACAAACAGGCCATTCTGTAGCTCGGACTTTGTCGCGGTATCGCCCCTTTGGTAGGGATCCTCAACCACGACGACGAGGGTTGCCATCCGGCTGTTTGGGTCGATTTCACCTAAACTGCGCACCACCTTTCCGGTCCATTTGCTGCTTTTGTCACCCGAAAGATAAATGTTGGCAGAGGACCCTTTCTTTTGCGTGGCCGATGGAATATTTAGCCAGGTCAGTTCTCTGGCTGGTAAGGGGATGTGGATTTCGGCACGATTGGTGCCAGCAAAACTACCGATACTGGTCCCGCTGCGCAGATATTGACCAAGGTCAACCTGCTCCTGGCGAATACGACCATTAAATGGGGCTTTTAGTTCGGTGCGCTGCAGATTTAACTGGGCTTGTTGTAGGTTAGCTTCAGCAGCCGCGAGATTGGCCTGTTGCTGTTGCATCTGAATCTCTCGGGTGACCAGTGGACCGGGTTTGCCTTTATCGGGGATATCGATCCGCTCCCATTCCGCCAGCGCAACCTTGGCTCGTTCACGCTCTGTTGCCAGTGCGACTTGAACCTGGGCAATCTCGGCGCGGGCTTTTTCTATGGCGAGTTGGAAATCGCTGGTTTCAATTTTAAGTAAAGTTTCCCCTTTTTTGAAAAATCCACCACCAACCAGCTCTGGTGAAATCCAACTGATTTTGCCACTGACTTCGGGGACCAGCGAAATCTCTTGTTCTGCCTGAACAGTCCCTGTTGCATGAACGGTTACCTGATGGGTTTGCGCTTCCAGCGCAATAACATCAACCAAAACTCCCTGCTGTGGAGCGGGTTGCCGCTGTGGGGTCTTTTTGAGCTTGCCCATCATATTGAATCCCACGAAGCCAATAACCAGAACCAGTAACGGGAGGATAATTTTTATTGCCAGGCGGCTTTTATTGTTTGCTTCAGTCATTGGTCCCATCCTGCTCTTGTTTGAGAGTTTGCTGTTGTTTCTCAATTTTTTCTTTCATCCAGCTGCCACCTAATGCCCGCGCCAATGTGATCCGTTGACTGATCTGTTGCCGCTGGTTACTCAACTGCTGACTGAGAATGTCCAACTGTGCCATCTGACTGAGTAACAGGTCCCTGCTGTCGGTTAAACCGTACAGATAGTTATTCTGCGTCAGTTGCAAGCTTTTTTGATTGATCTGTCGTTGTCGTTCAAGCCTGGTTGCGGTTTCAATACTGTTGCTTTCAGCAACAAGAGAGGTTTCCACTTCTTGAAAAGCAGTCAGTAACGTTTGCTGATAGGCGGCCAGTTTTTCAGCACGAATCGCTTGCTGTCGTTCTGTTTCCGCTTGTCGTCGACCACCATCAATCAGCGGTTGTGTTACCCCGAGCAGCAGATTCCAGAATGTTCCTTCAATATCTCCAGCGGCTAAACGGGTTGCTGAGCGACCCAGGGTTGCCGAAATATTGATTGCCGGAAGTTTCTCCGCCAGGGCTGCTGCCAATTCATGATCCGCTGCCTGGAGTTGCAGGAATGCTGCCGCGACATCAGGACGACGGGCCAAAAGGTCTGCTGGCAGACCGATATCGACAACGTTATTTAATTGTGGCAGCTCATCCCTTGTGATCAGAGTGGTTCTGGGCAGTTGTCCGAGCAGGAGGGCAATACCGTTTTCCGCCTGGGCCAGTGCCGTTTGGTATCCTGGAATCTGAGTTTCGATGATAGCCAGGTTCTGTTGTGCCTGGTAAACTTCAGTGGCTGTCGATAGTCCCGCTCGGTAGCGTTCTGTGACAGTCTGCAGGAAATCTGCTTTTCGAGAGGTCTGCTGTTTGAGTAATTGCAGATGCGCTCGTTGCCCTACGGCGACAAAATATTGCTCGGTCAGTTGTGCACTTAAGCTGAGAAGCAGCGCCTGAACGTCACTTTCACCAGCCCGCAGTCGCAATTCTGCTGCCTTATTCTTATCTCTGAGTTTATTCCACAGATCAATTTCATAGCCAGCAGCAATAGAAAACCGAGTAGTTGTTGCAGTTGTCTCGCCGGTGATTGCAGGTGACTGGTCGCGACTGAGGGATCCATTCAGATTAAGTTGTGGCGAGTGAGAGGCCCCACTTATTTTCTGCAAGGCTTCTAGTTGCTGCAGTCGATACAGGGCCTGAAGTAGATTGAGATTGTTGGAAAATAGTTGCTGTTGTAATTGATTTAACTGCGGGTCGTTGAAATCTTCCCACCAATGTTCTGACAATTGAACGATTGGCCCCGCTTGTTCAGTGGCATAGGACTGAGGGAGCTCGGGCGGCTCCAGTTGCGAAGGTCGGAGTGGGTTGCAGGCTGCTAGCAGTAACAGAAAGAGCAATAAAAATTTCATTCTGGTGCCTCCAGTCCGGCGAGGACAAATTTTAATAATTGATCAGTCAAAGCTTTTGACTCCAAGGATGGGGGTAGACTTTGGGGGGGAGCAGAATGGCTGCCCATACTCATGATATGGCTCATGCTCCCCATGATGAACTGTATCCGTGTCAGCAGGATTTCTGGAGCAAGTTGTGGCAGTGCTGCGCGCAGGCTTTTAAACAGCAACTGGAATAGAGGCAATACGAGATCCAAGAAACAGTTGCGGATGGTTTCGTCAGGCTCACTCAGTGCGCGTCCGATCAGGGAGATAAAGTCGCGAGCCCCAGGACTGGAATTACGAAATTCAAGAGTGGGTTCAATAAAGGCGCGCAGCAGGTCTTCGGCAGCAGGCAGTTTTGAATTTTGTTCTGCCAGGGCAAGAACAGCTTCGATTTTTTCTTCCCGGATTGCATTTAAAGGTAGCAACCGCCGCTCTATGACGGCTTGAAGCAAGGCTTCTTTAGAGCCAAAGTGATAGTTGACTGCAGCCAGGTTAACTGCAGCCAGGCTGGTTAAAGATCGCAGAGAAGTATTGTGAAATCCCTCGCGTGCAAACATTTGCTCGGCACCGTCAAGAATTCGGGTTTTTGTGTCGCATTGTGACATGGTGGTTCTTTCGTTTGGTAAAAAATAGATTGTTTATTTAAACACTTGTTTGAAACGGGTGTCAATAATGGTGTTTATCATTTTAGTTATCTTTTACTGCTTAGCGACTGTGCAGGAGCTTTTTATTGTGCTTAAAAATAAGGCATATCAGGTGATTGTTTCTATCAAATTTCTTTTATAACAGCTACTTATGGTGTTGGCATGTTGAGTGCTATAGCAGTTGTGGATATTAGAAAAAATCACTGAGAATGTTTTTTGAAAGGAGTACTTCAGAATGAAAAAGGTGGAATGCATTATCAAGCCCTTTAAGCTGGACGATGTCAAAGCGGCGATTTGTGATCTGGGCATCAATGGGATGACTGTCAGTGAGGTCCGCGGCTTCGGTCGCCAGAAGGGGCATACCGAGCTTTATCGGGGGGCTGAATATCAAGTCGATTTTATTCCAAAGATTAAAATTGAATTGGTGGTTTCAGCACAACAAGTTGCAGCCGTTGTTTCGGCAATCCAGCGTGAGGCAAGTACTGGACGGATTGGTGATGGAAAGATTTTTGTCAGTGCGGTAGAGCAGTCGATTCGGATTCGTACCGGCGAAGCTGGAGAAGATTCCCTTTAATCGAAAACTGACTCTGCGTTTTGACTATTTATATAAGGAGAAAAAGATGCAAAAAATAATTTCTATTCTGCTGATTGGGTTGTTACTTTTGCCCGGATTGGCTTTGGCTGAAGATGCTCCGGTTTCAGAAATGACCTATATTCTTAATACCTTTTCTTTTTTGGTTATGGGGATTCTGGTGATGTGGATGGCGGCTGGATTTGCCATGCTGGAAGCTGGCCTGGTTCGTTCCAAAAATGTTGCGACCATTTGTCTGAAAAATATTTCCTTGTTTGGTATTGCCGGCATTCTATTTTACATCGTGGGTTACAATCTCATGTATGCCGGTGTTGATGGTGGATTTATGGGCAGTTTCGGGCTCTGGGGAGGCGATGACGCGGCCGCATTGGCTGGAGATTATTCAGGAGGGTACTCTGCCGCTTCTGACTGGTTTTTTCAGATGGTATTTTGTGGAGCCGCTTGTTCAGTTGTTTCAGGCTGTGTAGCCGAACGAGTTAAACTTTGGTCGTTTCTCACCTTCTGTGTTGTTCTGACTGGTTTTATCTATCCCATCCAGGGTTCATGGGGTTGGGGTGGTGGTTGGCTCTCCGAAATGGGTTTTTCTGATTATGCCGGATCAACAATTGTCCACTCTGTCGGTGGTTGGTCGGCATTAACTGGTGCGATTATTCTGGGTGCCCGTAAAGGTAAATATGGCAAAAACGGTCGCGTTAATCCTATCCCTGGATCCAATATCCCATTAGCAACTTTGGGAACCTTTATTCTTTGGATGGGGTGGTACGGTTTTAATGGCGGTTCCGTTTTGGCTTTGGGTGATGCTGCTTCCGCCATTGAAATGTCCAACGTCATGGTCAATACGAATATGGCTGCCTGTGGTGGCATGATCGCAGCGATGATCATGGTGCAGGTTATGTACAAAAAGGTTGATGTGACCATGGCTCTTAATGGTGCACTGGCCGGCTTGGTTTCCATTACTGCTGGCCCGGCAACTCCATCCTTAGGAGCTGCTACGCTGATCGGTGCTGTTGGTGGGATTCTGGTAGTTCTGGCGGTCCCATTTTTTGATAAGCTGAAAATTGACGATGTTGTTGGTGCCCTCTCAGTTCACCTGGTGTGTGGAATATGGGGAACTTTGGCCGTCCCGATTACCAATCCAGAAACCAGCTTTATCACTCAGATGATCGGTGTTCTTGCAACC
>Ga0307989_1001690_pt1 | contig 11423 bp, 8 predicted proteins | sample EllFjometagen185_FD_203164 | JGI IMG/M metagenome (GOLD analysis project Ga0307989, IMG submission 203164) | Marine microbial communities from Ellis Fjord, Antarctic Ocean - #185 | ecosystem: Environmental > Aquatic > Marine > Unclassified | place: Southern Ocean | collected 2014-10-08 | reverse complement strand
TGCTCCTAGAAACAAATAAGCCCCTGATTGACAGGGGCTTAGGGGAGTAGCGGGAGTAGGATTCGAACCTACGACCTTTGGGTTATGAGCCCAACGAGCTACCAGACTGCTCCATCCCGCGGTGTTTAAAAGCGGGCAAAATATAGTCGGCAACCATACCGCTGTCAAGGATTAGAAGAAAAATATAATTGAATGGAACTTAAATGGTGGGAACCAGTTAGTATTACACCTGCACAATTCTTCTATCAGGCTTCTGAGTCATCCCTCCCGACTCTGGAGCCTGATGCTTTATCAGCCCGATTCATATATCGATTCTTAGCAGCATCTAGGCCCTCAATCAAGGCCGAGCGCTCCTGGATAATCTCGTACATCAAAGTCTTGCGTTTATAAAATAAGGTGAAGATGCGGAGGTGTTGACGATAGCGTTGCATCGTATCATGATAGTACAGTGCAAATCGCCCAGCTGGAAGCAAGCTTAACAAATATAAGGTAGTCCAAGGGCCAGAATGTGTGAGATACCAAAAAATCAGCCCCTGAAGCGTATAGAAGAAACCAAAAGTTATAAACCCGGAAAGCATCTTAATCGTGGATAAGTATTCCAGGTCGGTGTTCAGCTTTTTGACCAGCCAGGCTGGTATCCGATACGCAAAATAATTGTTCAAAACTCCCCAACTATAAATTGGAAACCCAAGCACCACTCCCAAAAGACTCAACACTCGGCGTGCAAAGGTCTTTTGCCCCCGAGCTGTGGAGAGCAGGTCATCCCGCAATTCTAAACCCTCAATTTTAGCTAAATAAGCATTCATCTGAGTATCCAGCTGGTGGAAGGCTTTGAAATGATGCTTATGATACCAGCTAATTGCATCAGCCATCCCACGAGTAACCGAAAAATCGTGTTGCTTCATTTCTTCCTGAAGTCCCTGATCTGCAGCGAGATCCAGCTTGTATATTGATTTAAGATTGGCTAGAACCGAGGCGATGTGTGAACTCTCTACAGAAGCAGTCAGCTTTTCTAAAGCATCCCTGATTTGGTTGGTGACTTGATAAACCGCTTCATATTCATCTTTTTCATAAAGTGCTTTAAATTCTCTGAGATCTATCGGGCGACCAAAGCGGCAATGAACATCACTAAAAAATTCAGTGGGTGAGGAATAGTTGATTCCAGCTGGTATTATCTGAACTCCTAACTCAAAACCATGTCTTAATTCTGCACCCAGGCCAATACGAGCAGTGCCTGTTTTGATCTCATGCAGGGTTCCATCCAGTTGGCTAATTCCTTCTGGCATGATCACCAGAGCATTGTTCTGTTCCAGGGATTCGAAACATTTCTCAAAGATTTGCGCGTTCTTGCCCATCTCCCTGATGGCATCCTCTTTCCGGTAGACTGGCAGCACATGGACTGAGCGGAAAAAACGTTTGGCAAAATCAGAGCTGAATAGGGTACTCTTGCCCAGGAAGTGAGGGTTCCTACCCGAGAGTAATGCCACCAAAACTGGGTCCATCATGGTGTTTGGATGATTGGCTGCCAAAATGACTGGACCTGATTTTGGCACCCGATCCTGATGCTCCACGTGGATTCGACGGAAGAATACTTTCACGATGAAAAAGAAAAAATATTTCATGAAACGATAAAGCATATTAACCTTCTGGAAGTGCCTCACCCCGTTTTACCGGTATCATAAATCCCAAAGCAATCACCAAAGTTACGGAACCATAAATAAAACCCACACCATAGTTATTGTTAAACATCTCAATAATTTTACCTGCCATGATAGGACCGGCAATGGCTGATGATTGTGATGCGAGGTAATAAAGTCCTGTATACGCGCCCAATCGATCCTGAGGAGCCATATCGATGACCATGGGCAGTGAATTAACCAGGATAAGTGACCAGGTGACTCCTGTTAATGGTAACATGATCTTAACCATACCCAGCGTTTGAATGGAGTATCCCCAAAATAAGAGAATGGCAAAACCTATGATTCCAGCAATGATCATTATCTTTCGACCAAATTTTGCGCCGAGGTAACCGCTAAGAGGGGAGAAGAGGACAATAGGGAGCGAGAAATAAGCTAACAAACCTGTCGCTTGGCCACTATCAATACCAAATTGGTTCACTGCAAATGAGGTGAAAAAGACCTCCAAAGCACCATAACCTAAAAACCAGAAGAAAATGGCAGATAACAGAAAGAGAGCTGATCGATCCTTATCAGTGACCACGGTTTTAAGACTGTCCAGTATACCTGGCTCATCTTCCTTGGGTTCTGGAGTTTTGGGTTCTTTAATGAAGTACAGAACCACTGCTGCCCCAATCAGCATAACGATTCCACCAAAATAAAAGGGTGCACCGACAGATACCTTAAAGAGGATTCCACCGACTACAAAGGCTAAAACTGCACCAACTCCACCCATGAGATTAATGATCCCATTGGCCTGTGAACGTTTGTGTGAAGGGGTTAGATCCGGCATGAGAGAAATCACAGGAGTCCGAAATACATCCATGGCAAAAAGTGTAATAAAGATTGCAATCATAAAGGGTATCAAGGAAACACCCAACATGAGGGGGATACCAGCAAATCCGATAAAAGCCAGGGGGGCACCAACAGCAATAAATGGTTTACGTCGGCCAATGCGTGTGCGGATGCGATCTGACCAGGCTCCAATAAATGGGAGAATAAAGAGGGCGGCAATGTTATCCAGAGTCATAATGAATCCAGTTGAAGTTGCGCTCATACCAAATCCTTCAACCCCGGCTGAACTGGCAAAGCCCTCGCGACCAGCTTGCAGAAATATGGGAACATAAGCATTATAAATGCCCCATAGAATGGTCGTACCCATAAATCCAAATCCGAGCAACAGCAATCGTCTATAACTGAATTTCATTACAATTCCTTCCTTAGTGGAGATATAATTGGTCAGTCAAATTAAGTTGAATCCTCAATAATTCAACAAATGATAAGTGTGATCCAAATAGTTAAAGAATTTCGACGGTATCTTAAAGTCATTATAATGAATATTAATATTATTTAATGCAGATAGAAGCAATTGCCATTATAGACTAACAGGTTAATTTTGAGGAGTGATTCAGACTCATAATTGACAATGAAAGACCGATATGGATATTATTAAACGTTACTACCTATTTCTACAATTGCTTTTTATGAATTGGGTTGGCAAAATTGGAACGATTCTGGCCACCACCGCATTTATTTCTTTTTTCATCCTTGAGGGGCTCTCGTATGTCGGTGTATTCCGGAGCACCTATACTGGGATAATCACATATTTCATTATTCCCATGATATTCATAATGGGGTTGATCCTGTTACCCATTGCCTGGTATAAACAAAAAAAGCAAACGGGTAAAACTCTACGTCATGTTTTTATTGAGCAAATTGAGAATCAGGAGGCTGGCAGTCAACATTTCTGGGAAAAGGTCATTCCTGTTGTCTTTGTATTAACTATTGTGAACGTGCTATTTATCGTAGCTGCAGGCTCAAGCGCTATGCATTATATGGATGAATCCGAATTTTGTGGGACTGCCTGCCACACCATCATGGGACCAGAGTGGCAAGTTTATAATGCATCACCTCATTCAAGAGTTGCCTGTGTGGATTGTCATATCGGTGAAGGTGTCCAAGCCTTGGCAGCTGCCAAACTAAATGGTGCCTGGCAAGCGGTGTCAGCGATGTTTGATCTATATGATAAACCAATTGGCACACCCATTCATAACCTGCGTCCTGCCAGTGAAACATGTGGAAAATGTCATTGGCCAGAGAAACACTACGGCTCCAAATTGGTCAAAATCAGCCGCTTTAAAGAAGATGAAGCCAATACCCCACAGTTTACGACCCTCAATATGAAAATCGATGCTTTGACAGGTGTAGGATCTGGAATCCATTGGCATATTGCAGAGGAGAATGAAGTTCGCTATAGTTCTGTGGATGATTTACGGGAAGATATGATTTGGGTAGAAGTCAAACGTGCCAATGGTGAGTTTCATCGATATACAAATATCCATCTTACTGATTCTACCTATGAGGAAGCCGAAGCTCGCGTGATGGATTGCGTCGATTGTCATAACCGAGCGACTCACATTTATGAACAACCTGACGGAGCCCTTGATCTAGCCATGGCAAGGGGCCAGATAGATACTGACCTGCCTTACATCAAAAGGGAGGCTCTGGCATCCATCCTGGTTGATTATCCGACTAAAGATTCAGGTCTTGCGCGTATCAAAGCACAGCTTGAATCTTTCTATGCTCAAGAATATCCTGAACTTGAAAATGCTCATTTAGACTCGTCTATCGCTGCCGTTCAAGCGGTCTATGACCGAAACATTCATCCTGAGATGAAAATAACCTGGAATACTTATCCCAATCACCTCGGCCACAAGGTTGAGTTTGGCTGTTTCTCCTGTCACAACTTTATGCAACATGAGCAAAGTGATGGCTGTTTTAGATGCCATAATCGACATATCGTTGATGAGACCGGTGAGTCCATATCAGATGAGTGTACCCTATGTCACTCCATCCTTTCATTAGGTGAAGAGGACCCACTTCAGTATTTAATGGATCAAGAATTCAGAACGTTTGAGGAACATAAGAATCTGTATTTCAGGGATGAGTATCTAAATAACTTCTAATACCAATTGCATTTCAGAAGAACCCAATTGAGTTCCTGCTTGTAACATTCAGAGTACCAACGCAAAGGTGATCCTACATGCGTCTTTCTGAGTGTCAACGAAGAATCTCCACTTTTAAGCGATAGACTCTCATTTGTGTTGGAGATCCTTCACTCTGTTCAGGATGACTTGGGGTGGGAAATTAGGTTATGGTGAATGCGAAAGCGTTATGTGTGGGTTTACAGGTTTGCAGGAATGCTAAATGTGGCGCACAATCCTTTGTCTTCAGTATTTTTTAACGCGATAGAACCTCCCAACAGATCGAGAGCCCACTGCGATATAGAAAGACCTAAACCGCTGCCCTTCATCACCCGGTGGATGGTTGATTCACCACGAACAAACGGCTTAAATATCGTAGAGAGGTCTGATTCCGGAATCCCCGGTCCTTCATCACAAATATGGATAGTGACATTGTTTTCATCTGTAGTTGATGAAATAGTGATGGTTGAATTTTCTGGTGAATAGAGTAAGGCATTGCGGATGATATTATCGATCACCAGTTGGAGCAAATAAATATCCGTCTTGATCTTGATTGATTCGACCTGTGAAAAGTCAAAATGCATATCTTTATGTTTGAATGTTCGCTGTAGACGGCCGGCCTCATCGCTGATAAAATCATTCATCCAAGTATCCGTAATCAACAATTTATAGGGTTGCTGCGAATGACTGATAACCAGAAGATTATCGATCAATGTTTGCATGCGATCAACCTCCTGAGACAGCAGATCATAAGATTGCTGATGGGCAGGATCACTCTTTTTTTGCAATAGAGATATCTCAGAATGCATCAGGGCTAAGGGCGTTTTAAGCTCATGGGAAACATTGGCGGCAAATAGCTCCAAAGTTTCCATGGATTGACCCGCTTTTCTAAGCAGATTGTTTAAGGTTTGGGTCAGATAAGAGAATTCATCTCTACCACCAATATGAGGTAACATATCGATTCGAGATTGTTGGGCAAGTTCCTCTGCACTTCTGGCTAATTCTTGTACTGGACGGAGGGCCAGTCGTACAAAAATATATCCAAGAAAGATGAAAAGAATAATGCCAATCAAAGTTGCAGTAACAAGAATCTTATTTTTATAATCGCGAAATGATTCGAGGTAATCAAATGGTAATGTGACAATGAGCCAGCCAATCTGTCGCCCATGAATAGATACAGGAGTGGTTAGGCGTCGTGACGGTTTATCAAAGAAATAAACGGTCTCCAAAACCTCCTCGTTAGGTAAAGTTTTACCATGGTAAAGTCGTCTGCCTTCGAGGTTACCGGAAAGCATGACCGTCTTCCCATGGAGGTCCACCATCTGCAAATAGAATGGAATATCTTTATCTTTCGAACCTGAATGCTTAAAGTCATTATTCAATTCATGAAAGCTTATCAAATTGTCCTTGATCGTAATAGTCGACTGGAAATTATCAGATTGTTGGTGGAGAAATTTGTCCAGATTCAGATTGAGAACCTGATTGAGCAATTGAGATAGGACCAGAGTGAATACAATGAGGATGACAGCCATGATGGCTGCCTGTGAAAGTATTAGTTTGAGCCTAATGGATAGGGAAGGACCTTTAGACTTCATTTTCTATAAAATACCCTTCACCTCTTTTGGTATAAATCAATTTTTCGGGAGAGAGTTGATCCAGTTTTGAACGGAGCATTCTGACATAAACTTCCAGAGTGTTGGTCTTAGGATCAAAATCATAACCCCAAATTTCACTCAAAAAGGTTTTCTTTGAGATGATGCTCCCCACTGACTGGAAAAGGAGGGTCAAAATAGACGATTCTTTTTGAGAAAGTTCAATTGATTTACCCTCGGCATAGACAAAATCTTTGGATGCGTCGAAGGTATACCCTTTGCTGTTGAAAATTGAGATAGGGGGCTGATGGCTTCTACGGATAAGACTGGCCAAACGAATGAGAAGTTCTTCAGAGTGAAATGGTTTGGTGAGATAATCATCCGCACCGACTTCAAAGCCTTTGATCCGGTGTCCGATCGCAGACTGGGCCGTCAGAAACAGGATGGGAGTCTTATCACCTTTTTTTCTTAATCGCTCGCAAATTTCTAAGCCACTAATCTCAGGGAGAAGCCAATCAAGGATAATGGCATCAAAGGCATCAGTGGTGACCATTTCCCAAGCGCTCTTTCCATCATTGGCGACGGATACTTGATATGAATTTTCAACGAGCAAATCTTCAAGATGAATTGCCAGGCGTTTTTCATCTTCAACAATCAATATTTTCATGGCGTCAAACTAACTTTGTTGTTTAATATTAACACTCAATAAGTTTAGCAATCAATGAATTGTAATAAAAAAGGGGAGGAATAAATCCTCCCCTTTGTGATGTTGGAGACATCGTTTATTTAATCGTGCATTCCTACAGCATAGGCTGCCAATTCTTCTAGGGTTTTCATTGAATACTGTGTCGTATCGCCAGGTGATGTAGCGTATCCACCATTGCCATCTGCATCGATATGACAACCATAGCAAGCATTCTTAAGACTCAGCATGGCTTTACCATCGATTTGACGGACAGTCAGACCATCATCATTAAAGAATTCATAGCTGGCATCCGTATTGATTGCAAATAAGTGAGACTTGATATCACCAACATAAGCACCACGTTGCTGACCTGATTTAGAGGAATAAGGCATGTGACAGCTTCCGCAAGTAGCAGCAGCATTATGCTTCATGGTCGTCTGATCAGAGTGACAGTCGGTACCACATGTTTGCTGGATTGATTCACCATCCCAGATAGTACGTTTATGAGGATCATGACAGGTTATACAGGTCATGCCCGCTTCATCGTAATGGTTTGTTGTGATAAATTCATCATACTGTTCATGATGGTTTGTGAAACCGCCTCCTGAAGCAATTGATCGGTCAGCATTGCGTGTATGGCAATCACCACAAAGATCATTTACATCAGTTGTACCTTCAAGACGGCTGGTTTTAACTCGCTGGATATAATCGGTGTTACCATAAGCAGCATGTTGGCTACCTTGACCGTGACAGGCTTCACACTGGATGCCACCGAAAGCAAAATAATCCATGGTTTCAGGTGCATCGATATCAAGATGTACTTTGAGCCAGGAGCTATCTGGATTGCTGGTCTCTACAGCGCCAGTTGTATGACATTTAAAACAACTATAGTTATATTTTTTGGCTGGGTCATCAGCATGATAATCTACCCAACCCCAAGGAACACTGGAACTTCCACCAAAGAAGTTATACTGGTTCATTCCACCAGGGAAAGCGCTTCCCGCAGTTCCAAGTACATAACCAGTTTTGTCAACAAATCGATATTTCCAGCCAAAACCACCTATGACACCAGCAACATTGTCCCATGAACCTGCAGCAGCATCAGGAAGTGACATATAATTGTCCACAAAAGAGGGGTAGGTCGGGGCAACGCCACCTTCAATGATATTAAATTTGTAAGGGTGACCGCTATCAATGAAATCAGCGTAAATTCCTGTGTGGCATCCACCACATGTCTCTGAACCGGCAAAAGCCAACGCTGGGAGATCACCCACCGTAAGCTCTAATGATTCAGAACTTTCATCACTTCCATCGGAATAGGTGACAGTTACAGTTGCCACAACATTATCGTTGGGGGCAGTCCATATAACTTCTGCCATATCCACATGATCAAATGTGCCATGGGTTGCGCTCCAGGTAATCGTCAGTTCATCACCTTCAGGATCAGTTGCACTTGAAGTTAGCGTGACGGGTTGACCAGCATAAGGTGCATCGGCACTTGTAATGATAGCACCCACTTCAGGTGCTTCATTTGGGTCTTCACAATTCCAGACAAAAAGGGCTGAAATTACAATTAAAATGGTAAAAAGTTTTCGCATTGTGTTCTCCTCCATAGTTGAACTTGGTGAAAGCTAACAATAGAAAACAGTGTTAATAGCAAATGCTGAGAAGATGAAGAAATCTTAATGTTTATGAGCAGGATGAAAATCTGGTGACTCACTTGGAATGCTGGGCTATTTTTCTTCGTTCAATGGATATTTCTATGGTTACTCATATACCTGGTACAAATATTTCCAAAATATTCTGATTTATTAGGCGATAATGAAATCGACCACGATGGTATTTAGTGACTAAGTGGATGAATGAGCTTTACGAAAATATTTAGGATTAGGATTTTTAATGTATTCAATATCGATGATGAGTGGAGAATTGTCTTACGGTAGGCCATACAATGCCTAAGCAGAGCCATGGTCTGTTATCGAGCACACAGGTGGCTGCGCTTACTGAATTAATAAATGTAAGTATAGGGATTGCAGCTAACTCTTTGAGTGAAATTGTAGATACGGAAGTTGCTCTAAATATCCCAGAGTTGGATGTATTCTCATCAAATGATCGGGATGAGTTAAATGCTATTTTTGGTGTAGAGAGTTCCTATGCCATGGTAAAACAAGACTTCCAGGGAAATCTTACAGGGACAACAGCCCTGGCATTTTCAAATGAAAGTGCTGCAAACCTGGTATCTCTTCTGACTGAAACGGATGTATCGGAGGAAGAACTAGATATCATGCAAACAGGGACGCTGTTAGAAGTGGGAAATATTATTAATAACGCCTTTCTCGGCACCCTGAATAATCAATTCAATTTTCAAGTCGATTATAAACTACCAGAATTTAATGAAGTAACGGTGTCTCATCTTCTGGATGCAACATTTGGAACTGATAAAGACGGTTTAGTGATTGTCGCAAATGCGAAAATATCTGTGACTGTAAAAGATATCGAAGGCTATCTCATCTTATTGTTTAAAGTCATGGATTTGGATTTTCTAAAGCAAAGGCTAGACATGATGGTAGGTGTAAAATGAAGCGGGTAGATCAATTTAGGTTCCGGATTCTAGATAATAGTCCAGAAGGCGTCATTTTATTAGATGCTGAGTTGAAGATTGTATATCTGAATAAAATGATTGAGGATTGGACTGGCTTTACATTAGCAGATATAGAAGATAAATCAATCATTGATGTTTTTCCCCACATGGCTAGGCCGGCCTATAGGAATAGACTCAAGCAAGTGATGCAGAATCGCTTCCCAATGATCCTTTCGTCTCAACTTCATCCCGAATTTATTCCCACAGATCCAGATCGGACGCCTCGTATTGGTCAGACCACTATTTCGAGTGTAGAAGAAACAGATTCCAGTGCTGGCATGTTGCGGATTAGTCTTATGGACATGACAGCTTCCACAGCACAGTACCATAAAATTCTCGAATTGCAAAAACTCTCAAAAATGGAGATTAAAAAACGGGAAAAGGCTCAGAAATCACTTCTGAAAGAGCGGGCTGAATTGCAAGAAGTGAATGCATCAAAGGATAAGTTCTTCTCCATTTTAGCCCATGATCTAAGAGGTCCATTAGGTGGTTTGATGTCCATGTCGGAAACCATGCTTGATGATTTTGATATGTTTGAGAAGGAAGATTTGAAAGATATCATCAGAATTATGCATCATTCCTCCAGCCAAGTTTTTGAACTATTGAAAAATTTACTGACCTGGTCTCGATTGAATACGGGTAGTATTGAATTTAATCCTTCCATTATTCGCATGAAACCATTGATCACTGATATATCAGCTCTTTTTGCTGCCCAGGTAACTAAAAAAGAGATCGATTTTGAATCGGTATGTACCGATGACATGTTGGTCTATGCTGACCAGTCCATGTTGGAGACCATGATCCGCAATCTGGTTTCGAATGCACTTAAATTCACACCGAGAGGTGGGCAGGTGAGATTTACCTGTGAGCAGGATGAGGGGAGTGGTACCACTGCAATAGAGGTCAAGGATTCGGGTGTGGGTATGGCACCTGATATTCTTAATAAGGTATTTGACATTAGCTCGAAGTATCATACGCCAGGGACTGAGAATGAGGCGAGTTCGGGATTGGGTCTAGTGCTGGTCAGGGAGTTTGTTGAGCAAAATTCAGGCAAGCTTAACGTGTCGAGTGAACCCGGTGTTGGATCCACATTTAGATGTTTATTACCAGCCCAACCGCAAGAGTAAATACAATTTTAAATCTTGGTTTTATTCACTTGCCCACGGTAGGTGATAATTCTATTTTTGCCGGCCTTTTAGGAGAGTCACAAATTACGGAGGCATAGCGATTCGTGATTTTTATTTCCTAGTTTGAATTTGACATGGCAGGGGCTGGCTGCGCTTTAAGCTACGCCGAGACAAGTAGCTCCCCGATGATAAATATCGGGACAGGCAGTTGTCATCCTGAGTGCGTAGCGTATCGAAGGGTGGTTAGAGCATCCCGACGTTACAGACGGGAGCGTTGGCGTTAAGTCACAGACCCTATTGAAAAGAATGGCAGGGTAGCTCAGTTGGTTAGAGCACCGGCTTCATAAGCCGGGCGTCGGGAGTTCAAATCTCCCCCCTGCTACACCACATAAGTCCTTGATAATATTAATATCATGGACTTTTTTGTTTGTCCCCAGACCCACTCAAAAAGTGCACTGACGTGCTCGTTTCGCACCAACTGTAACCATTTGTATAGGTTTTCGGTATACCTAAATTGGTATACCTATTTATTTAGGTGTCTACTTTCGATTGAAGTCCATTCATTCCTAAATAGTGCCTGACCGACAACACATAACATATTGAATACATGAGGGTTAAGCTGTATAAATAGCTGGAATAATCAATGCTTTCAGGTTAAATTGCCGGTAAGTTGAATAAAGCAGTAGAAGATTCATCCAATTAGTCAGGAAAAACCCTC
>Ga0307989_1001689_pt1 | contig 11426 bp, 9 predicted proteins | sample EllFjometagen185_FD_203164 | JGI IMG/M metagenome (GOLD analysis project Ga0307989, IMG submission 203164) | Marine microbial communities from Ellis Fjord, Antarctic Ocean - #185 | ecosystem: Environmental > Aquatic > Marine > Unclassified | place: Southern Ocean | collected 2014-10-08 | reverse complement strand
CGATAAATTGCCTAAACAATACGAAAAGCTTCTTCCTTCTAAAGAGGATATTTCTAAGAATATTGAGAAACTTTTTAATGGTATCTATGAGAAATAATTCTTTAACCATTGGTCGGAGAATTGATTGAAATATTCCGCCAACAAGCAGCTCCACATCAGAACAAAAAGAAGAGTGGAAAGAACGTGGCAGCACGCCAACCATTAATCAACACTTGTCGTCTTGGTGTATTCCACTTTTCACTAACTACTCTCTTCTTTAGCTTTTTTTTCTACTTTCTGCTTACTATATTCTTCCTTCTTTTCATTCCAAATGCGTAATTCCTAATTTGTAATTGACAGTATAAATCAGATTCCAAGTTTGAGCTTCATGATTAAATTTAATAAAACAGAAATGCTTAAAAAAAAAATTCCATCAGGAACAGGAATTTTCACATTATCTGACGATAATAAAATTTTATATATCAACAAAACATCAAATCTTGATAAAAGCATCAGGCAGTTATTTGAAGTAGCAAAAGATGACAAAAATATATTTCAACTTGTTTCTCAAACTGCAGAAATTGCATTTGAAGAACACATATCCCTTTTTGCAGCACTAGTTCATCAAAAAAAATTAGAAAATTCTGTTTATCCCGAATTCAATTCCATAATCAAACCTTTTGAACAATATGTTTATATAGCAATTAATTTTAATGAGCCACCATATATAAAAGTAGCTGAAGACACGCAACAGAACAGGTTTTACATTGGTCCTTTCAAGGATAGGTTTTTCCTGTTCGACCTTCTAGATGTAATGGCAGAAATGTTTCAATATCCACTTTGTCCTGATGAAAAACCATATCCTTGCGAACGATATAAAAATGATAAATGCCTTGGTTGGTGCATTAAAGAAAAAAATGAAACTTACAAAAATGCAATTCTACCATATATAATTTCACCCAAAGAGCTATTGTCTTTCAAACAAAATGAGTATGAAAATCTGTTCAATGATCTTCAATTTGAAAAAGCAGAAAAACTAAAAACTAAAATTCAGTTAATAAAAAAATATTTTGAATATTTGAAATTTTGTAAAATTACTAAAAGCTTAAATTTGGAATTCAACAAGAATAATATAAGTTATACAATTAACGACGGAAGATTGAGTGGACTGGTCGAAAATTCACATAAGGAAGATTTTCCGCTTATCTCTGTTGAATACAGAGAAAATGAGTTATTATCCTTTAACAAAGATCAACTTGCAGAACGCTGGATTGTTTATAATTATCTAGTTAATAGTGAAGATAAAATAATTCTTGATAGTTTAAATGAATTCTATAAAAAGTCGCAACTTAAGATTAAGTCAAATCTAACATAGTTTAGAATTGTTGGACTAAGGATTGAAAATGGGTCATAAAATTTTAATTGTAGATGATGATGTCTCTATAACAGATTATTTGAAAATTGAATTACAAGAATGCTGCTCCGAATTGGAAGTTATCTGTGAGAACGAAGGATATTTAGCATTAAATAGAATTATGGCTGGTGACATTGACTTACTACTCACAGATATTGCTATGCCGGATATGGATGGTTATGAACTATATTCTCGCACGAAAGAACTTTATGAAGACTTGCCAATAATTATGATGACCGGGTTTGGTTATGATCCTGATCATGTTGTTGTTAAATCCCGAGAAGCTGGATTGCAAGACGTTATCTTTAAACCATTCAATATAAAAAAACTGACTGATAAAATTAAAAAACGTATTCTTGGAGAATGATACGTTCAAACTGAAAAACGTACTTATTTTACTTATTCTGCTTTACCTTTTTCCCTTACTTTCAGCTTCAAATATCAAGTATGAGAAAATACAATATCAAGATATAATTTTATTTGCAGAAGCTAAGGATACTACTGCTTCTTCCCAATTTATCATCCAGTTAGACAAAGATATTCAGTCATTTCAAAAAAGTGTAGGTTCTTACCTCGATATTCCAGTGAATGTTGTCGTGGCGGCTGATAATAAGGTTTACGATGAATGGACACAAAAGCACTCAGCAATTTTTGAACATAGTTCTGGCTTTTACAATAGAAGGAACAAAACAATTTTCCTCAAAAATCCGAAGTATTTAAAAACCATCTCTAATATACGTAAGCTTTTGCTGCATGAATATATTCATCATTTTGTAGGGTGTTTTTGGAAAGATCCACCACTCTGGTTCAACGAAGGTATGGCGGTTTATTTTACTGGAGATATGGGAATTGATCGCGAATTGAATTTCGCAAAGAATTCTATTTTAGGGAATTCCCAGCAGCTTAAACAAATGAAGTACACATATCCAAAAAACATTGTTGAGTGGGAATCGTTTTATGCAAAATCCGGATTAGCTATAAAATATCTTTATACAAAAAAAAGAGACTCTTTCTACAAATTATGGGATATAGCTGAGTCATCTGGGAATTTTGAAAGTGCTTTCTTAAATAGTTTTTTTATGACTACCAGAGCATTTTCAGATCAGTTTGAAGATTACTCTAAAACACATTTAAGAGTAGAAATATTAATGGCTTCTACTGGAGTAATTTGGGGAATACTCCCACTAATTTTGATCGTTGGTGTTATAAGAAAAAAAATAAAGAATAAAAAAACAGTTGAAAGCTGGGAAAACAATATCGATATTGTACCAGAAGAAATAATTGATGAAGATCAGGAGACAGAACTTGAGGAAAAATGAAAGAATTTGATAAATTAGTTAAAGTTATAGAAAAACTACGTGATAAAAAAAATGGTTGTCCTTGGGATTTAAAGCAAACTCACGAAACTCTAATTCCAAATTTTATAGAAGAACTATACGAATCTGTGGAAGCAATTGAAAATAAAGATTACAAACATCTTGCAGAAGAGTTAGGTGATTTAATGATGCATATTATTATGCAAATACAAATTGCAAAAGAAGCAGATCAATTTCAAATGGAAGAAGTGCTTGAGCAGATCAACAAAAAGCTCATAAGAAGGCATCCACACATTTTTGGAGATGGACATGCTACAGATGCAGAGGGCGTAAAAATGAATTGGGAGCGGATAAAGCAAGTAGAAAAAAAACATTCCCGTTCATCAGCAATTGATGGAATTCCACAAAATATGCCTGCACTTATTGTGGCGCAGCGCATGCAGGAAAAAGCTGCTTCTGTTGGTTTTGACTGGCCAGATCTTGCACCGGCGATAGATAAACTGGACGAAGAAGTACAGGAGTTTAAAGAAGCTTATAAAAATAAAGATACAGATGAAATGCAGAATGAGTTGGGTGACATGATATTTTCAATTGTAAATGTTGCTAGAAAATCAGGATTTGATACAGAAACAGCACTAAGAAGAACTATCAAAAAATTTGAAGATCGATTCAAAAAAGTAGAGCTTCATTTTAAAAATAATGAAAAAAACATGCTTGATGCAAGCTTGGAGCAATTAGATGAAATCTGGGAAATTACAAAAGAAAGCGAATAACAGAAGTCTGCTTCTTAAGGTTTATTTTATAACTGGAAGTGTGCTTCTGCTTGTTGGGTTCATCCTATTTACTAATATTGTAATAAATAATGTAAAACAAGATGTGCAAATAGTGCCCGATCTTTATTCAAAATTTGTGGGTATGCCTACCGATGTGAATCTGGAACACTTCCTATTCCAATATTTTATGGAAGAAATTCTTCCTGGAATTGATTATCCAATTATCTTAACTGACAGCCTTAAAGCACCATTCTCATGGGAAAATATAGATATCCCAAAAGTTAATTTTGATGAGTTGGAAACACGGCATCAAACAATTATAACTAATATGGTAAAGAAGATGGAAGCAAAACGTTCGATGATTCCACTTAAACTAAGTGATGAAGATGATAGAATTTATAGCTATGTGTTTTACGGTGATTCACAAACAATGATTCAATTAAAATTGATGCCTTATGTTGGAATGGTATTGATATTTCTCTATGTTTTTTTAGGGATGTTTGGTGTTTATACAATAAAAAAAACAGAACGTGATATTCTGTGGGTAGGTTTGGCTAAAGAAACAGCCCATCAATTTGGAACCCCTCTCTCTTCTTTGAGTGGTTGGATAGATGTAATTCACTCTAAAACGGGTAAAGACAAAGAAGGAAAAGAACTCCATGAAATGCTTGAGTTTATGCGCGGAGATGTGGAAAGACTTAACAAAATTGCTTCGCGTTTTGGTAAAGTTGGCTCGATAATGAAATTCCAACCGTGCAGTCTGCATAAAATTATTCAGGAAACAATAGAACATTTTGAACGAAGACTACCAGCAGTTTCCAACAAAATTGCAATAACATTTGAAAGTGAAATTGAGGATAGAAAGATAAACTTGGATCCGGATCTTATAAAATGGACCTTAGAAAATATGTTAAAAAACTGTATTGATTCAATGAAACAAAGAGATGGAAGTATTGGCGTAAAAGCTTTTTCACAAAAGAATAAAACATATATTCATATTGCTGATGAAGGAATAGGAATGCCTAAGAAAATGTATAAAAAAATATTCCGCCCCGGGGTTACAAATAAAGAACGGGGATGGGGACTGGGGCTTAGTTTAGCACATCGCATTGTAGAAGAATACCATAAAGGAAAAATAAGAGTTTTAGAAAGTGAAGTGGATGTTGGAACGACATTTGAAATAGTATTACCGGAAGTGTAAAAATTAATTTAGATTAATTAAATTTAAAAGGACTTTATTATGTATGTACTTTCACGAGAAGAGATGTATGCAATAGATAAATTCACAATAGAGAATATTGGAATTGCAGGTCAGAAATTAATGGAAAATGCAGGTAAAGGATGCAGTGAATTTATTAATGATCTAATATTACCTGAGAGTAAAATTGCAATTTTTTGTGGGAGCGGAAATAATGGCGGAGACGGATTCGTGATTGCCAGTTATTTACATGAATGGCAGCACTATCCTGAAATATTTTTGTTGGGGAACACCGACAAGATGAGCAGAGAAACCCTTTCAAATTATGAACTGTGCAAAAAAAATGGTATTTCTATAAAGATAATTGAAGAAGAACTAGATGATCTAACTAATTTTGATCTGATAATTGATGCAATATTCGGTGTTGGATTTAAAGATGAAGTTAGAGGTTTACAAGCAGATGTTATAAACAAGATCAATTCTTTTGAGAAAACAGTTGTAGCAATAGATATTGCCAGTGGAATTGATGCAAATACCGGGCAGGCTATAACAGCTATAGATGCCGATTTCACACTCACAATGGCTGCCATGAAATATGGGCAATTATTAGGTGAGGGCAGAGCAAGAAGTGGTGAAATTCTGGTTGTTGATATTGGAATTCCTGATGATGTATTTTTGAAATTTTCATTAAAAGGAAAACTTGCAACAATTGAAAACGTTGTATTCCCACATCGTAGCAGATTCTCACATAAAGGCAATTATGGAAGAGTAGGAATAATCGCTGGTTCACCCGGATTTACAGGAGCTGCCATTTTAGCATCTAAAGCTGCCTTACGCTCTGGTGCTGGATTAATCACGCTATTTCACCCGTTAGGTCTTGAAACAATTTTTGAAAATCAACTATTAGAAGTAATGACTTATACGATTCCACTTCCTGATTTTAAAGAAGATACAGAGGAATTCATTTGCAAACTTAACTCCATGGATGTTCTATTGATCGGTCCTGGCATTGGAAGATCTGAAGAAATGGTTGAATTGATAAGTAAAATAGCAAAATCTTGGAACAAACCGCTGATACTTGATGCTGATGCTCTAAATATAATTTCAGATAACAAAACGATTCTTGAAGATCTTGTTGGAAAACAGGTACTTTTAACTCCACACATTGGTGAGTTTGCTCGATTATGTGATGTTACCACAGAAGGACTTGAATCAAATTCATTACAATTCTTAAAGGATTTTGTAGAAAAAAATAGATGTAAGGTTCTACTAAAAAGTGCTACTTCGATATATTGTGATGAAACAGGTTTTGTATTTGATACAACAGGTAATGACGGACTTTCTACAGGTGGAAGCGGTGATGTCCTTGCAGGCATTATTACTTCATTTGCTGCACAGCAATTATCTTTAAAAGATTCAGCAATTTCAGCTTCTTACTTAATGGGAGAAACTGCAGAAAAACTTGCAGAAATCCGCAAACCTGCATCAATAATTCCATCCGATATTATCGAAAATATATTTAAGTATTGACAGAGTAATTAGTTAATAGTTTTTTTTAACCAGCCTTAAATTACGAAAAAATAAATCCCAAATACGCAGGTTTGTTTATGATTGAAAAGAATGCCATTAAACAGAATTATTCACTTTCACAAAAAGAATTATCGACGGTGGATGATTACCGTAAACTTAGGAAAACCTCTGTTTTAACTGTTATGTTTACTGATATCAAAGGTTTTACTAATCTCACGGAGACTAAGGGAGAAGTATTTTCTGCAAAAGTTCGAAAAATCCACAATCAGCTTCTAATTCCAATTATTGAAGAGAACAATGACGGTTTAATAGTTAAGCATATCGGTGATTCAATAATGTCAGTATTTTCTGAGCCTTCAACAGCAGTAGCACGAGCAATAGAAATACATTCAAAAATAATATACATGCAAAAAGAGTTGCTGAATATACTATTTTCAATAATGATAATCAGGAAATTTCATATAAAACTGAAATTGAAATGTCGGTTACCGGAGAAAAAATTGCATCTGAGGAATATGAATTTACTGCTGACTGGAAGATCGAACTGAATGGTAAAAATGTCTGCTCAGGCATAAAAACCAGCAAAGAAGAATTGAAAGAGAGTATTATAATTTTTGAAGATGAATTACATTATTTTGAAGTTATGTTAAATTTATGTGTTGGAGCAAATAATAATAATGCAAATATGGAGATTGTACCAGGCTTTAAAGATAGATTCGCGAAAGACTAATATGAAAATAACGCAAAAGAACTGATTTTATATTTCCTGCAACACTCAAACTTAGATTTAAAGGATTTTTATATGAAAGTTTCAATGGTTATTATAATTATTATTTTCACCACACTCATTTTAGCTCAGAATGTTGTAATTAATGAAGTGCTTTATGATCCCGATGGCTCCGATAGTGGTTATGAATGGATTGAATTGTATAATAATTCTGATCAATCAGTAAATTTAAATGGTTGGATGATTCGGAAAGCTGGAAGTCAATTTGAGCTTGTTTATGCTTTTGATTTGTTTTCTGGCTATACGATTCCGTCACACTCATATTTTCTCATTGGAGAAGAATTTGTTCCCGATACTGACCTAACAACCAGTTTGGCTTTTCAGAATGGTGGTTCTGAAACAGATGGAATTCGCTTGATCTCGGCAGATGGATTATATACTGATACTATTCTTTATGATTCTCCAAATGATAATGAACTTCCCGATGATATTTCAAATCCCGGAGAATATTTTGCTACTGATGTAAGTGATGGAAATACGTTAGCAAGAAAACATGATGGAGAAGATTCTAATAATTGTGAATTAGATTTTTTCGAATGTAACGAACCTACACCGGGTGAAGCAAATTTTTACCCGATTGATTTGGCAATTAGCAACCTTGAAATTTACGAAAATAGTGGTGAATACTGGCTTCAAACAGAGGTTTCAAACTTATCCACGGAAAATGTGGATAACTTGGCTGCCAGCATTAATATCGCAGTAAATGACACACTTATTGGAACTTATGAACTTCCCGCAATCCCAGCAGAAAGCACAATAGACTTTTCATGTCAAATTGGAGAATTAGCAAATGGATATCATCAAATTGCAATTGAACTTATCTACCTTTATGATAATGAGTTAGAGAATAATTATGTTGAAAACTCAATATTAAACGGTGCTTCACCTTTTGTTCTTAATGAAATCATGTTCAAACCGCTCAGCACCAATCAGGAGTGGGTTGAGATATTCAATCGAACGGAATGTGGATATAGTGTGTATAACTTGAGAATAATGGATGCATCCGGTGGTATAATTAGCTTTTACGGATATATCCCTCCACTCGATTTTATTGTTGTATGCCAAGACACAATTTTGTTTCTACAAACCTATCCTGAAGTTGATCCTCAAAAAGTTATTTTTGCAACAGAATGGACGTCTTTGAATAATACAGATGAAACATTGATTTTAAGTGATGAGTTTGAAACAAAATTAGATTCAACATCTTATAATGGGAATAGCTGTCCTTCAGATTTTTCTATTGAACGAATAGATCCATTTGATGATGAAAACATTTTATGGAGCATTTGTACTGACAGTTTAGGAACACCTACTTTTCCGAACAGTGTTCTTCCTATGCAATATGATTTAAGTTTGGAATTTGATATTTTACAGATTAATGAAAACTCAATCAATCATTCGGTTATAATCAAGAATATTGGTTTGGAAAACATCTTCGGCGCAGCTATTTCTTGTGATTTGATAATTAATGGTGAATATCCTTCAGAAAATATTTATACAGATGAGATCAGCTTGGAAGATTCCCTATTATTTGAATTTGCAACTGATATTGTGGAAGGTGGATATTTCAGTTTCTTGTATGAAGTAATTTCGGAAAACGATATGAATCCCAACAACAATATTGACTTTAGCTTTTATAATAGCGGATCTCTGCCATTTGTAATTAATGAGATAATGTATGACCCCGATGGAGATGAACCAGAATGGATCGAGATAACAAATAATTTTCAAATTCCAGACCTCTTAGAGATCATTCTCGTGGTTGATGAAGATACTCTTGAAATTCCTTATTGCGATGAAAACTATTATTTGATCACAAATTCAGAAAATGATGTTGATTCGCTAAGAGCCAAATATGATCTTGATGACATTATGATTTTTACTGGATTATCATCTCTTTCCAACGATGGAGAACAAATATTATTAATGGATGAATGTAGAAATCTGCTCGAAGAATTTTTCTTTCAACCAGATTGGAATGATGAATTGGACGGTGTTTCAATTGAGAGAGTAAATCCTGAAATTTCTGCTGTTTCACAAAACTGGGGACCTTCCACCAACGGTTGCACACCAGGAAGAGCAAACAGCATTTTTGTTCAGATGCTTCCTAATAACATGAAATTGAATGTTGCACCCAATCCGTTTTCACCCTATCGCGATGAACGAACAATATTTTCTTATGCTTTACCTGAAGTTTTGAGTACAGTAACTCTGCGTATTTTTGATCTCAAAGGAAGAATGATAAGAAGGCTTGTTGACCAGGTTTTGCAGTCATCGACAGGGAATATCATCTGGGATGGCAGGAATGATAATGAAAAAAAACTTCCAGTAGGAGTTTATATTGTTTTGATGCAAGCAACTGCACGTGAAAGTGAGAAAGTATATTCAAAGAAAATTACAGTTGTGATTGGAAAGTAAAAGGAACAGAGACCTTGCGAAGGTTGTTATACTTCTTGCTTTTCTTGACCTTTGTAATGGTTAGATTACTGATAATTTAAAAAAAATGTGTCTTTGCAAGATTTTCTTCTTGCTGTTACAAACGAAGTAATCTAAATTGCTGAAAGAAAAGAGAGAAATGATTGCCACGTCGCTTTCACTCCTCGCAATGACGAATGGTAATATAGCATAATTCTGAAATAAATTCTAATAGAAGGAGCAGAAAATGTACGGGAAAACAATATCTTATGCAATTCAGGGAATCGATGCACAGCAGATAACAGTAGAAGCAGATATAAAAGGAGGATTATCGAAATTCTCTATAGTTGGTCTACCATCAAACTCCGTTAAAGAGAGTAAAGATCGTGTTTCTGCGGCGATTAAGAATTCAGGTTTCCGTTTTCCTACACATTGTTACACTGTAAATTTGGCTCCAGCAGATATTAGGAAAGATGGTGTTGCTCTTGATCTTCCAACCTCACTGGCATTGGTTTTTGCTCTAAATCAAATGAAAACTACAAAATTAGAAAAGTATGCTTTTATTGGTGAACTTGCTCTGGATGGAAGTTTACGCCCTGTGAATGGTGTACTTCCAGTTGCAGTTGCATGCTGGAAAGATAAACTTGATGGGCTTATTCTTCCTTATGAAAATGCTAAAGAAGCAGCAATAATTGATGAATTGAATGTCTATCCAGCATCCTCTCTAAATGAAGTTGTAAATTTCTTGGAAGATAAACTAACAATTGAACCTTTTAAAGTTAATAAAAGTGAAATGTTCTCACATCTAGATGAAAGTCCGGTTGATATGTTTGATGTGAAAGGACAATATCATGTAAAACGTGCCCTGGAAGTTGCAGCAGCCGGAGGGCATAATGTACTAATGCTGGGACCACCAGGATCCGGTAAAACTATGATGGCTAGAAGAATTTCAACAATATTACCCGGATTCACACTTGAAGAAGCTTTAGAAACCACCAAAATCCATTCTGTTGCAGGTTTTATTGGAGCTCAAAAAGGGATCGTGACCAGCCGTCCCTTCCGTTCTCCGCATCATACGATAAGTGATGTTGCACTAATTGGTGGTGGAAGCTATCCCAAACCGGGAGAAGTTTCACTTTCCCATAATGGAGTGTTATTTCTGGATGAACTTCCCGAATTTAAAAAATCAGTTTTAGAGGTGTTACGTCAGCCTTTAGAAGATGAAGTTGTTACAATTTCTCGCGCTACACAGAGCTTGGAATTTCCAGCAAAATTTATGATGGTAGCCTCTATGAATCCTTGTCCATGTGGATATTTTGGAAGTGAGGTTGAAGGACATTCCTGTTCTTGCCCAATTGGAAATATTCAAAGATACCGTTCACGAATTTCCGGACCGCTACTTGATAGGATTGATATTCACGTTGAAGTTCCTGCTGTGAAATATGATGAGCTTAGTAGTATTCCTACCGGTGAAAAATCCGCTGATATAAGAGAACGAGTAAATAAATCACGAGAAATTCAATTAAAACGATTTGAAGGTAGCAATATTTTCAGTAACTCTCAAATGACATCAAAGCTAATAAGAAAACACTGCATACTAAATGAAGACAGTAAATCCATTTTAAAGATGGCAATGGATAAAATGGGATTATCTGCCAGAGCGTACGACAGAATACTTAAAGTCTCTAGAACCATTGCAGATTTGGAAGGAAGCGAAAACATTTGTGTAGAACATATAAGTGAAGCGGTACAATATAGAGGTTTGGATAAGAAATTTTGGGAATGAAAAAAAGAGGAGAATTAATTATGGATTACGTAAAGAGAATTTTAATTATCATTGTTTTGCTTTTAGTAGTTAATGTAATTTTCACTGAGGAGGTAATAGCTAAAAAAGACATTAAACAACTAATTATCGGGAAATGGGAAATTGCAGCAAATAAACGTGTGACAAGTGGAGATATTATTTTTACAGAAGATGGTAAGTATGACTTAACAGAAAAATATGTCGATGGTT
>Ga0307989_1001688_pt1 | contig 11428 bp, 10 predicted proteins | sample EllFjometagen185_FD_203164 | JGI IMG/M metagenome (GOLD analysis project Ga0307989, IMG submission 203164) | Marine microbial communities from Ellis Fjord, Antarctic Ocean - #185 | ecosystem: Environmental > Aquatic > Marine > Unclassified | place: Southern Ocean | collected 2014-10-08 | reverse complement strand
GTTGCAGAATCTACATGGATTTTGTATGGTGGAAGTGTCAAACCTGATAATACACAAGGTTTACTGTCCAATAAGGACATTGATGGTGCTCTAGTAGGCGGAGCAAGTATGACACTTGATGCATTCAAGGGGATCATCGACGAAGCTGGAGCCATCGACTAGGAGAGACACATGACATTTTTGTACATTATACTCGTTATCATTTCATTGTTACTTATGATGGTGATTCTCATGCAGTCCAGTAAGGGTGGCGGTTTAGCCGGTACCTTTGGTGGTGGTAATACAGCTAGCGCACTTTTTGGTGGAGTTGGTGCTGGTAATTTCCTCACCAAACTGACTGGTGGATTGGCAGTCGCTTTCATGGTAATAATTATTCTTATTGGCGTCCTGAATAAGGGTGGCTCATCAGCACAGACTGATTTCCAAAAAGAATTGCAAGAAGAGATGTTTGTTCCAGGAACTCAATTCGAAGCAACAGCTCCTGCTGTATTAGAATTACCTGGCGAAGCTACTACTGAGGAAACTTCAAGCGACGAATAATTTTTTGGCCGAGGTGGTGGAACTGGTAGACACGCTGTCTTGAGGGGGCAGTGAGCTAACGCTTGTGCGGGTTCGAATCCCGCTCTCGGCACAAAAATTCCTCAAAAGAGACCCGATTATTCGGGTCTCTTTTTATTTATGCCACGCTCAATGATATTGAATTGTCATCCTGAGCCGATCGAAGGGTGAAATGCCCGCGTCCTCCGAATAGATCCCGCTACACGTCTGACAACACCCATCGTTTTCAGATAGTAATCAGATAATAATTGGAAATATAGATGATGGGTGGAGGCTTCGACGAGCTCAGCCGTCAGCGAGTTAACGTTTTCTGATGTAAACAACCTTGTGGTAGAAGTTAACCGCTTCTGATTTGACACTAAAATCAGCTGAGCCACCTTCATGTCGTGTGAAGAATAGGTTATCCTCGGAAAATTGAATTTTTCGGGAGATCAAGCGACCATCACTCAGTCGGGCAACCACATGGTCACCATTTTTTACACTAGCAGCTGGGGATATGATCATCACATCACCATAGCGTGTATATGGATCAATGAGAGAACTCTGTTCTTCATCGATAATGATTGAGTATGCCAGAGGGTCCTCAACATCGGGAATTCCCTTCAAAGCATGTACTGGTTTTTGGCTAATCGTGCCATTTCGCCTGAAAAAGTCGGGTTGGCTACTCTGACTCCAAGTATAGACCTTGATGGTCTGACGAATATTCTGCAGGGGAACATAGGGTCGCAGATTACTTTCGCCCTCAGCCTGCCACTCAGCCCGTATGAAATCATCAGATTTTACAAACCGGACCTGACGACCCGCCAGTTGAGCAAGGTGCCTAAGACTATTTTTCCGTGGGATAGTTTTTCCGGTTCGCCAACGGCTTACAGAGGAACTCTTTATCCCAGTAAGCTTGGCAACTTCATAGTCTGATAAACCAAGCTCATCAATGGTGCTCAATGCAAATTCTCGAAAATTATTTTCCATGATTTTAATCTATTGAGACTCGATTGGTTTAAAAGTAATATTTCTCACTGTCACTGAATGATCTACTTCCTCCAAGGAACCTTGAATCAAAGCAAATTGACTGTAATGAAAAATCAATATTTCTCAAAAAATAATCAGGTGAAATAAAATTGTTATACACGATGTATGTGCAAATATATATGGAAAAGTGAGCCAATGACGGGTGTGTAGGATTTGTCTGAAGCCAGTTGTGAGCAGGTGTTTGGCTCAATAAAATCAATGACAAAGGCAGGCTTGTCGGCTATATTGCTCGCCACTTTGTGGCCAGTCCTGGAAGAATCGGGTGGCATGTAGAGTGATAGTGAGCTTAAACTCACGCTTATTAATGATAAAGACCTCTTAGAAGGTTGATCGACTAAAAGGATAAACGTAAGATGAAAAGACTCACTATATCTGCACTCATAATCACCTCACTATTTGGCCAGTTGTTAGCTCAATACCAGGATGAAGTTCTGGTTACTCAGGCGCGTGAAGCGATCAAAAATTTTAACATTGTGACTGCTGATAGTTCTTACAAGGCTGCAATGAAGGCCTCTCAGGATGAAGATCGCTATAACGAAATTCAAACGGAGTGGGCCATCCTGGAACAAATAAATGTTCGCTTGACCGATGGTGGTCGCGCTCTGGGACGTAACGAATACGCTGATGCCTACAAAAAGTATGGGGAAGCCATCGCTCAAATGGATGCATCTCCACTGGATATCTGGGGTCGCTTTAAAGGCGAAGCATACTTTAGCATGGGTGTAGTTCACTTTAGACAGGATCAACCCTTACAGGCAGCTGAAAAATATAGAGAAGCTTCCAAGTTTAACCCTGAAGAAGAGAAATATGGTAAAGCTATCCAACAGGTTCGCAACAAACACTATTCTGAAGGTCACAAGTTTCTGAAGCGTAAAGATTATGAATCAGCCCGAGTTGAATATGAAAAAGCTGTGGCAGTAGATCCTGCATTCGCTAGTGGTTATTACCAGCTTGCCTATATTGCAAAAAGAGCTGGAGACCTGAAAGGTGCAGAAGGCTACTATCTTGAGGCAGTGACCAGTGATGGTACACACTATAAAGCCTGGTATGGTCTGGGTAATCTCTATAGTGAAATGGGCAATAATGTGAAAGCCATCGAGAGCTTAAAAAGGTCGATTTCAATTAATCCCAACTATGAGAAAGCCTATTATGTTCTGGGTAAGGTTTATGAGAGTCAGAAGAGCATCTCCCTGGCAATTACAAATCTTAAAAAAGCCCTTGAAGTAGATAAGAAATATTCAAAAGCTTATGAGTTACTTGGTAAGATCTATATTGATCAGGAAAAATACGACACCACAATTGCACTTCTCCGTGGACTAACTGGAACAACCGCTACCTATAAGACTTCTTACAATCTGGCTCAAGCGTACAATGCTAAAGGAAGTTATTCGTCTGCGCTGAAATCATCCTCATCATCTTTAGCCAAAGCCAGGAAAAAGAATTGGGCTCCAGCCCAGGTGGAAAAGGGTGATGCACTGAAGGGTTTGGGTCGTAATAAAGAAGCTATTGCCTCATATAAACTGGCCCTTAAGGATGCGCGATGGAAGAGCCTTGCTCAGCATCGTATCGATGAGATCATGAAAGGATAATTGCTAAAAAGAGAATTGTCCCCTGCTACAAGTTTAAGGGCTGTCTTTTAGACAGCCCTTTTTTTGTCTAACACTGAAATATTTCCTACGCGTATTAGATTGTTATTCGTTAATGTTTCCACTTTTTCCATAGGTCCTTGAGTATAAATTGAACACTAATGGCAATTCGTGGAATAGGTAGCGATATCGTAGAAGTCAGCCGCATTCGTCGGCTGCGAGAAAAGTATGGAGCTCGTTTCCTGAAGCGAGTATTTACCAGAGGTGAAACCGCTTACTGCGAATCAAAGGAACATCCTGAGATTCATTTCGCTGGTCGTTTTGCAGCCAAAGAAGCCATAGCAAAAGCTGTTTATCAAAGTGGCTATGATAAAATTATTCCTTTCTCAGATATTGAAATCCTTAATGATGCTGAAGGGCGTCCTCAGGTATCCCTTTTGACTCAAATCCGGGGTAATTGCCTCGTTACCATTTCTCATGAGCAATCAATGGCCATAGCCTTCGCTATATTGGAGATCTGATCCATTGCGGGCTTTTCTCAGCGTGGCAGCCAATCGAGCTGTAGATGAATATGCCATAAAATCCTGCGGAATTCCGGGTAGTCAGTTAATGCAGAATGCCGGTGATGCTGTTATTGGGCAAATGCAAAACAGGGGCTATCTGAATAATTCACCAACAGTTCTGGTGCTTGCTGGTCATGGTAATAATGGGGGTGATGGCTACGTTATTGCAGCGGGTCTATACAAACTAAACATCTCTGTTTCCATTATAGCTGCAACCTCCACAGACCGTTTGAAGGGTGATGCGCTTTATCACTATAAAGAACTAAGAAACTTAAATGTTGCAGTCGAATCCTGGAGGGATGACCTCCCGCAACGCAAACAAATTCTCGAAGCAGATATCATTGTAGATGCCCTGTTAGGCACAGGTATAGAAGGTGAGATTCGAGCTCCTTATGATACGCTCATCACCCTATCAAATAGGAGTGAAGCCAAAATAATTGCTGTAGATGTACCTTCTGGTGTCACTGGTGATGCTGGTAATACTTTGGAACCCTGTATGCAGGCTGAACTAACAGTAAGCATGGGATACGGGAAGCAGGGTTGCCTGTTTGAACCTGCCAGATCCAAATCTGGAACTGTGGTTCCTGTGGATATTGGATTCCCTGATGATAGTGCAGCACACATCGAAGGGGAAACACTCTGGCAAAATTCAGATGCTGATTATCCAAAGTCAAAATTCGTTAGATATAGCGACACACACAAATATACCGCCGGAAAAATATTCGTCGTGGCTGGTTCAAGGGGCTTCACTGGTGCAGCTATTTTATCTTGCACCGCTGCATTGCGAGCGGGTGCCGGGCTGGTGAGATTGGCCATCCCTGAGTCATTGGGATCTATTGTTGAAGCTCACTCTCTTGAGACTGTGGTGGACTATCTTCCAGAAACTAAAGAACTCGGTATTGCCTTGGCGGCCTGGCCAGATATTCAACTGGGTTGCCAGTGGGCTGACACGGTTGTGATTGGTCCCGGGTTGGGACGTCACCCTGAAACCATTCAAATTGTAAAACAGATTATCAAAGAGACAAAGCAGCCCCTGGTGATTGACGCGGATGCTCTGTTCGCATTGAGCGAAGATCCATCTATTTTGGATTCCAGACCTGGTCCAAGCATTCTCACACCCCATGTCGGAGAGTTTAAACGGCTCGTTCATTTGGGAGACGATTTTTTACCGACCTGGCAAGACGCACAAGAATTTGCTAAAGCATATGGGGTATCACTTCTTCTAAAAGGTGCTCCGTCACTCATTGCAGCTCCTTCGGGGAAGATCACCGTCAACTCCAGCGGCTATGCTGGCATGGCAACGGCTGGAAGTGGAGATGTACTCAGCGGGGTCATTGCTGGATTGTGGGCACAGTGGAAGGATGAACCTGATGTTCTGAGCTTCGCCATGTATACCCACGGGAAAGCAGCCGAGGTTAACCGACCTGACAAGGGTGTATTGGGTCTGATTGCTGGAGACATCGTGGAAGCGCTTCCCGAGGTTTTAAAGGAGTATGGTGGCATACCGGTTTAAATATTTTGCACCAGCGATACTTTATGTTTTGCTCATTATTGGACTCTCAAGTTTAAATCAAGTGACCGTATCCAAATTTTCATGGGGCATAGAAGATTTTCTCCTGCATGCCACAGAATATCACCTATTGGGAGTGACTTTGATCTGGGCAATGCTCCGTGATAAACCCTGGCATGAGTTAAAATCATCTTATCGCCTGGCTGTTAGTCTTGGAGCGCTCATCGCAATTGCTGATGAATTTTACCAATCCTTTGTACCTAGTCGCTTCTCAAGTGTTGAGGATGTTGTCGCAGATGTATTAGGTGTTATTCTTTCCATAATTACTTTCTCCCTAATAATGAAAATTCCAGCACTGGAGCGACTAAGACAGAATGCTTAAAAGCCTGCACATAGAAAATTTTGCCATCGTTGATGAAGCAAACGTCAGTTTTGACCAGGGCTTTAACGTTATTACAGGTGAAACTGGAGTTGGTAAGTCACTCATCGTGGATGCCTTGAGCATTGCACTTGGGGAACGAGCCTATAAAGATTTCATCCGTGATGGCTATCCAAGCGCTATTGTTGAAGCTGTATTCGAAGTGAAACCCCCAGAGTTGAAGAAACTCTCCTCACAAGGGTTTGATGTAGGAATAATAACTGTAAAGCGTGAAATCCGGCTTCAAGGCAAATCAAAAGTTTGGATCAATGGCCAATCCCGCACCGTGCAGGAGCTCAAAGATTTAGGCGACCTCCTTGTCGACCTCCACGGTCAACATGAACATCAATATCTTTTGAATGAAGAACATCACATTGATTTTCTCGATCAATACGCTGAGAGTCATTCTCTAAAACAGTCCGTTGCAGAAAAATTTGACACATTGAGTAGTTTAACGCGTGAATTAAAAGAACGTGAGAAGACTGCTTCCAGTAGAAATGAACAGTTTCAGCTGCATGCCTTTCAACTACAGGAGTTGAATGAGATTAACCCTCAACCGAATGAATTAGATGAGCTGGAGAAAGAACGCCGAGTTCTTGAAAATGCTCAGACGATTAGTGAACAAGCCTCCGACTTGCTTAAGGAGGTTGATGATTCTGAGGGCTCGGCACTTGAGCGTTTGAATACGATCATCAGGCAATTAGAAGGCTTGAGTACTTACACCGGCACTGCTGCCAGCTTCCTTCCCGAGGCTTTGGCCGCTCGTGTCACCTTACAAGAGATTGCCGACTTTGCTTCTGAATACAAAAAGGAAGTGCAGGCCGATCCACAACGGCTGACTGAGATCGAATCGCGCATCCGCATACTTGGAAGACTTTGCCAGAAATACAATCGCTCCTATCCTGAATTATTGACCTACTGGGCAGAAATTAGAGTTAGACTTGAAAAGAAGGACGATCCGGATTGGAGTAAGGAAGAGCTCATCCAATCCATTCAACAGCATGCAAAAGTTTATTCCAAGGCTTGTGATGCGCTAAGTAAACATCGTAAAAAGGAAGCCAGTATCCTTTCCAAAACAGTTGTTGAGAAATTAAGGCATTTGGGGATTCCTAAAGCTCGTTTCGAAATTGAAGTGAGCCAGGAAAAGTTGGAAAATGGTTTGGCTGAAATGGGTAACCAACGATTCAAGGCAGATATTACTGGGATGGATAAAATTATTTTCTGGATGCAGGCAAATCCAGGCGAGCCACTCAGACCACTTGCCCGTATCGCATCGGGTGGGGAAATCAGTCGCATCATGCTCTCTATTAAATCTGCAATGTCTGGCAAGGATGGTATTGGGACGGTCATTTTTGATGAAATTGATACAGGGATCTCCGGCCGTATTGCTCGAGTTGTCGGTACTGAGCTCAAAGACCTGGGTCATCATCACCAGCTCATCTGTATCACACATTTACCCCAGATTGCCAGTCTAGCTGATAGCCATTTCAGGGTTGAGAAACAACTTATCAACCAAAGAACCGTGACCAGGGTTAAGCGACTTGACGAAAACGAACGTATTAAAGAAATAGCCGCAATAATAGGTGATGGAGCTCCTGGTGAGACCACACTCATGGCTGCCAAAGAATTACTAGCACAAGGGAATTAATCCGATATGCGCACAAAAATTAGTTTACTTCTTACCTCACTAATCATCTGTATATCCTGCTCCCAGGAAACCCAACAAATTGAACTCACAAATCCTGGTTTTGGGGTGATAGCCTCCAGTATTGATATCGTTGATGAGGGTTTCGACCTCCCCGTATTACTGCAATCTGATGATATTATCAAAGGTGTGCAATTTACACTATCCTGGGATCCTGCAGTGGCCCAGGTGATCCAACCTGCAATGACCGCAGCCAATGCGGGGTTTTCCATCTCATCCAGCGATGGTGAGCGAGGGGAAATGAAAGTCCTCATCTTCAGTATGGCGGGGGATGTGTTAAATACAACCGATCCTACCATCCTCACGATAGCCATCAGAATAATTGATCCAGAAGCTGAACTATTTGAATTATCATTTAATGATGCAATCTTTGCTGGTCCCAATGCCGTTTCTTACGCAATACCCATTACCCATGCAAAACTAAAGGTTAATCACAAATGAGTATGATCGATCTACGCTCTGATACGGTTACGCGTCCCTCTGAGGGGATGCGATCGGCCATGTATACTGCAGAAGTCGGTGATGATGTCTATGGCGAGGATCGTCTCGTAAATGTGCTTCAAGAAAGAGTTGCAGATATGCTGGGGAAAGAAGCTGGTCTATTTGTGCCATCAGGCACAATGAGCAACCAGTTAGCTATCCGAAGTCAGACTCAACCGGGTGCGGAGGTTATCTGTGAGTATAATTCGCATATTTTTAATTATGAGGGTGGGGGACCAGCATTATTGAGTGGCGTGCAACTTCACCCCCTGCTTGCAGATCATGGGATACTGACCTCACGGCAGATCGCAACTGCGATGCGGCCAACCGACCACCATTATGCTCAGACCAGCCTCATCGTCCTTGAGAATACTCACAATCGAGCAGGAGGCGTAGTCTACCCCTTGCCAATCATCGAAGAAGTAGCTTCTTTTGCGCAGGGTCGAAACATTAGGATGCACCTGGATGGAGCCCGGCTCATGAATGCAGTTATCTCAAGTGGCCTTGACCCCACTGCGTATACAGATCATTTTAACTCGGTAAGCCTGTGTCTTTCAAAAGGTCTCGGGGCACCCGTAGGTTCTATCCTGGTTGGTGATGCTGATTGTATTGATAGCGCCCACCGATTTCGGAAAATGTTTGGTGGCGGTATGCGACAGATTGGGATTCTGGCTGCTGCTGGTTTGTATGCCCTCGATTACAATATAGAACGTTTAGATGAAGATCATCAGCGAGCAAAAATTCTTGCCGAAACCTGTAGAGATCTGGGATATCTAGAAAATGATTTATCCTGGACCCAAACGAACATCGTGTTGCTGGCATTTCCAAAAGGGAATACCACTGAGATGGAATTAAAATTCAAAGAAGCAGGGCTATTGGTTTCTGTCGTTAGTGATCATCGTATCCGTCTGGTAACCCACCTGGATTTTAACGAGGCCCAATTACTCCGCTCAATCGAAATTCTTAAACAAGTGTTAGGTTAACCTATGAAAAAGAAGATTGTCATCGTCGGAGCTGGAAGTGTTGGGTTTTACCTGGCAAAAACTCTGGCTGAGATGGGGAATGACATCAGTATTATTGATATTGACCCTGAAAAGGTTTCAAGGGCCAAACAGGAACTTGATGCTTTGGTTATCGAGGGACATGGAGCACAATCCAGTACACTTAGAGAAGCCCAGGTAGAATCAGCAGATCTGTTTCTCGCGGTAACCCTCATTGATGAAATCAACATAATTGCCTCCATGAAAGCCAAAAAAATGAATCCTAATGCCAAGATCTTGGCCAGGGTTCGTAGTGGAGATTATCAGAAAAAAGACGCGCTCCTGGATTTGGATGAGTTGGGAATTGAAAAAGTCATCAACCCTGAACAAATCGCAGCGCGTGAGATTCAACATCTTGTTCAACATGCGACAGCCCAGGAAATCATGACTTACAACCATGGCCGGGTCTATATGGTGGCCTTGACACCTACTGATACTTGTGAATTGATGTACAAATCATTAAGAGAATTGGGTGCCCTATACACTGAACTGCCCTTTCGAACGGTGGCTATTGATAGAGATGGAGACACCATCATTCCTGGTGGTGATCACGTTTTTCAACCTGGTGATAAAATCTTTGTAGTCTGTTTAAAAGATAAACTCAAAGGAATGTATCGACTCTGTGGTTTTAAACAGAATAAGATGATTAAAACGGTGCTCATCATGGGTGCCGGAAAATTGGGTCGTCTGGTTGCAGCTAACTTAAAGGATCAGTTTAACGTTCGTTTGGTTGATCACCGTAAAGATAAATTACTCAAGGCAGCGAAAGAATTACCAGATGTGCTATTACTCCACGCTGATGGATTGGATGTTGATTTTCTGGAGAGTGAGGGAATTAGCGAATTTGATGCTTTAATCACCCTCACTGATGATGAAACAACCAATCTGTTTGCTGGCCTAATCGCCAAGAAAAAGGGTGTTGATAAGGTCATCGTCCATATCAATACACCGGATTATCTGCCTCTTGTGAAAGGGTTGGGAATCAATTCTGTAGTCAGTAAGAATCTTTCGACAGTGGATGCTTTCATGCGATATGTCGTGAGGGGACAGGTGCACTCTGTGATGATGTTGGAGGGTATCGATACCGAAGTTATTGAGCTTTCACCCTCTCCCAATAGCAAAATTATAGGCGTTCCCTTGGAGGACGTAGACTTTCCACCTGATGCTGTTGTCGGTGGTATCATAAAGGGAAGCCACGAGGAAATAGCTACAGGAAAAAGCATTATTGAAGAAGGTGATCGCGCTATCGTCTTCGCTAGAGCTGCACGGGTAAACGATGTCGAAGCACTTTTCAACTAAGCGATTTAGCCTCATACCAACACTCAATGTGTTGGCGGCGCTGACCCTTTTTATTGGGGCCTCCATGGGACTATCCCTGGCGGTTTCTCTGGCCTATGGTGATGGAGATAGTATTGCACTTCTTGAAGCAATGCTTATCACACTATCCATCGGTGGTCTTGGGTATATATTTACACGGCACAACCATGTTCTGGCACCTCGGCAGGTATTTCTCAGTGTAAGTCTGAGCTGGGTTTCGGCCTCGCTATTTGGCGCTCTCCCTATGTATTTTGTCACAGATTTATCCTACACTGACTGCTTCTTTGAAGCCATGTCGGGATTCACCACTACTGGGGCATCGATTCTTCCAGATATTGAAAGTTTACCCCACGGGATTCTCTTCTGGAGAAGTTTTACCCACTGGTTAGGTGGGATGGGTATCATCGTATTTACGGTTACAGTCATGCCATTATCCGGCCGCAGTGGAACCTTACTTTTTGCAGCTGAAGCCCCAGGTCCAGTGAGTGACAAAATTACTCCACGTATATCTGATACTGCCAAAATACTGTATTTTGTATATGCACTCATCTCAGTAGCTGAATTTCTCCTTTTATGGATCGGTCCCATGGACTGGTTCGATTCTGCCTGCCACACATTCGGTACGATGGCAACAGGTGGTTTCTCGACAAAAAATGCGTCTGTCGCTCATTTTCAGAGTGCCTATGTGGAATGGGTAATCATCTTCTTCATGATTCTGGCTGGAACTAATTTTTCCCTGCATTATTTCGGATTACAGGGCAAAGTGATACGCTATTTCAGAAGTCGTGAATGGCAATTTTGGATGAGTATCCTGGGAATGGCATTGGTTTTTATGTTAGCTGATCTCTTCCTCTCCTCATTTTATACTACGGATAGTGTGGCTATTCTGGCATTCAAGGCTGAACCACTCCGGCAGGCCGCCTTTCAGGTGGTCTCTATCATCACAACAACTGGCTTTGTCACCGCAGACTTTGAACAGTGGTCCTATTATGCCCAGTTTATTCTTCTTGGGCTCATGTTTGTTGGCGGTATGGCAGGCTCCACAGGTGGTGGAATCAAAGCGATTAGAATTCTACTATTCACTAAAATGGCCATAACGGAACTCCGTCGCATGATCCATCCCAGAGCCTACTTGCCGATAAAACTGCGCAACCAATTTGTTGATGATGATGCGGTACGGAATACCACAACATTTCTGCTATTCTTTATGGTGATATTTGTT
>Ga0307989_1001686_pt1 | contig 11429 bp, 2 predicted proteins | sample EllFjometagen185_FD_203164 | JGI IMG/M metagenome (GOLD analysis project Ga0307989, IMG submission 203164) | Marine microbial communities from Ellis Fjord, Antarctic Ocean - #185 | ecosystem: Environmental > Aquatic > Marine > Unclassified | place: Southern Ocean | collected 2014-10-08 | reverse complement strand
TTTCAAGAGGTGTACCACCATCATCGGTTACTGTTACGTCCAGGTAAGTTGTTCCAGGAGATATATCTGTTTCATAATCTGCAATAAGTTCTTGAGGGATAGCTGTCCAAAGTGCTACTCCGGGATCTCCTATTAGTGTATTCATATGTGTGAAATTATCCACATAACCACCTGGATTTTGAGGATAGTGTTCATATAATGCTAATTTACCTCTGTTAACTGCACCACCGGGGTTGTAAATACCATCGGCAAAAATTCCAAAATAAATACCGGCATCTACACAATTATTAAAGTTTGTATGTGTACCTGTGGTTGCAGTTCCTATAGCCGCAATTGCTCCGGTTGGATTACCGGCATTTCCTGCCCTGATAAATGCTTCACTACGACTTTCACCGGAAGCAAAACTTCCTGTAGCACAGGTTAGAAAAACTGCAAAAGGCAGCTTCTTATCATTGGTAAGACCATAGATCTGGCTATTCCCAAAACCGCTCATACCCATGTATCCACGATAATTAAAATAACTCACACCCGAATTTAAATTACTGACCATCAGACTGGAATAACTTCCTGAATATACTTCTGTTGGAATGATATTTGGTGCATGATACTGCATCATCTCAACTATAGATTGATTTGTAAATATTGTTGAATGACCCGAACTGGATGGATCTCCCACCATTAATGATCGGTTATACCAGTCAGTTTCTGCCATATAAGGTTCTTTCTCATAATTAAGTACTTTGGCAATATAGGTTTGAAGATTTGTAACTGAAGAGATGGATATTCGTCCTAAGAATACATCTTCCAAAGCATCGCCACCTTCCAGCTGACCATAAGGATGATCTCCCTCTGCATTGTAATAACTGATATAATAGGTTGGAAGACCATAAGAGCCGCCGACATCACCTACAAGACAAACAAATTCTGGTGGATCTTCCCAGGTATCATAAGCATTCTGGATATAGTTCTTGATCGTTGTTGTGGAAGTACCCGTTACGGCTGTACTGGCTAGAGAGACATTAAATCCTTTCTCATGTTTCCAGTCTGCTAAGTATTCTAAATTTGTTAATATACTTCCATCATTAGGATAGATGAAGAGATAACTAGGATCTTGATATTCTAATTCGCGCTCCAGGGTTGAATCATAATTTAAGATTGTTGCTCGATACAAAGGCTCAAAAAAACGGGATCTCTTACTCTCACGAACCTTAGGATTTATTCCGCCTCTACCGGTTGCATTTACTGCTATATCTACATTGGTTAATATTCTCAACTCTTTAGTTAGCGGATCGTATTGGAAAGGGTTAACTGATACACTTACAACACGCTGATCTCTTAATATAACTGGTTCGCCTACTTCTACTATATTAGCTGGAAATACTGATCCGTTGGTATAATAATCTTCGTCTCTTACAAATTTGAAAGGTTTGCTCTCACTCTCTTTTTGTAATTCCTGAGTTGGATAGATAGTGATATTTCTAATAATCTCTTCTTCTATATTAATTATTTCAAAACTTACTGACCCTTCATCTGGGATTGCTATTAATCTGGTGAATTTAGGAAGATCAGGTTTACCTACATCAAGTGAGTTACCTTCTTTCCAATATGTGATCTTTTTATAATCTAGATCATTCTCTCTCACTGTTTCTAATTCATAACCGTTCAATGAAAAATTGACCTCTGTATATTCTTTACCGGATGATGCATGATCAAATACTTGCAAGCCTGTATTCGCATCGATTTCTACCCAAGTGGCAGCAAGTAGTGATACTAAAAGTGATAATATTATTAAAAATGTTAGCTTCTTCATTAATTTTGCCTTCCTTATATTATTTCAACTTAAATTATTAATGCAATATTTATTCCAGCTTCTACTCAATTTGTAATATTTAAGCAATAAAAAAAGAGCACCCAAGCAGGTGCTCTTAATTAGATTATATTTATTCAGATCAATTACTTTAAAAGAATCATCTTTCGCGTTTTTGTATAATCGGCATTCTGCATTTTGTAGAAATAGATCCCGGATGTAACTGATCTCCCAGAATCACTTTTACCATCCCATACATAAGTATAAAAACCTGACTCAAGTCTCTCACTTACCAGTGTTCTCACCTGCTGACCCTTTACATTAAAAATATCAAGTGTCACAAAGGATGAAGACTCGGATACTGAAAAGGATATCGTCGTCTCTGGATTAAACGGATTTGGATAGTTACCTAGAAGCATTGTACTGTTGACAGGTACATTATTATTTGCATTTGCTCCTGTTGAAGCGACTATTTTAATATCGTCAACCCACCAACCTGGATCATTTAATACTTCATCAGAAGTTATTCTAAAACGAAGATAAACATAATGATCTACAAGCTCTGGTGCAAATACGAATTCCTGAACCCAATCATTACTTATTCCCGAAAATTGAGCTAATTCTGTCCAGCTTGATCCATTGAATGAATACTCTACAAAACAATTATCATAATCGTGTTCTACATAATATTTGTGCCAAAAAATAATACTTATATCATCGCTCACGCTATTCATATTTATTGCATTTGCAGTAGTTAATGTCGCTGTAAAGCTGTTCTCATAAAATTGATCAGGGCTGTCCGTTACAGAGTAGTTGCCAATGATTGAGTCATCAGCTATTGCCCAGTCTCCAGTAATATTCCAACCGGAAAGATCCCCTTCCCAATCTTCTGTAAACACTTCAATTGCTTCAGATAGTTCTAGATCCAGATCAAAAGTTCCTGAAGGAAAATCTACAATCTGAGTATTAGGAACAAATCCATCCGCAAAAGTTGTTATTTGATGTTCACCCTCATAATTTAAAAAATTGTAATTTCCGTTTACAACATCTATTGTATCGGCATCAAAATATTCACCATTATTTACAATAATTGTCGCATCGATTGGATTACCGTTTGAATATACTGTTCCACTCACGTTTACTTCTGGAATTGGAGTAAGCTGAACATCTTCTTCTTTCCATAATGAACTATTTACAGTAATATTTTCGACCAATTGTTCTTCATATCCTTCTTTTACAACTCTCATTGTATAAGTTCCCTGTAACAAGGGACGCCAATATCTTCCATAAAGTTCATCAGAATTTCGAGGATCAAGATAGGATGCATCTGCTTCTTCAATAATGATTTCAGCAACTAATGGATCACCAGTATTTGCATCTGTAATGTGCCCGGTAAGCATCGCTCCGGGAGCGTTATAACCCAAAGCTCTATCAAGCATCCAATATGCCCCATTACTACATCTTTCACATGTATCATCAACTAAATATTCAGGTGGATCATTGTTAGGTTGAAGATTTTGCGTTCCACATTCAATTAATAGCTGAATTGTGCCATGAGCTTTGTAAAACCAGTCATGTGCATTTCCCTTTCTTCCAGAAGATGCATATGGTTCATATGGTCCTGAATTATTTTCCTTCATTATTAAGCTGGCAACATTCTCACCGATAGTCTGGCTTAAGCCTAGGTCTGGTGTTGGATGCACGCCTGCCCAATTAGATGGATAATATACTTTCTCGGAGAAAAGACCTGTTCTGGATGAGTGCCAATTAATTGAATAGATAAAATGTTGTTGTTCCGCAAGACTTCGTATTGCCTGCGTTCCACCTTCAGAAAACGGACCAGGTCCGCGATAATAATCGTTCCATTCTTCAGGTCCACCCGTTCCATACGGATCTCCATGAATCCAATTAAAGCCATAATTTCGGTTAGTATCAACTCCATCAATATCTCCGCCGGCTCCAACACTGTAATCAAAGATTCCATTTAAATTATTATCTCTTTTGTTCTTACGAAAAGTAACATCCCAGCCGTCCATCACAACCTGTAAACCTTCAGGGTTATAAGTTGGAACGAACCACATTTCCAGGTTATTCAACCACACATCATAAGGATCAACCATCCTATTGGTAACAATGTCATTTAACATATACATTACAACCTCAACACCCAAAACTTCTTCAGCATGACATTGTCCTGCATACATTACTGCAGGTTCATCTTCATCAATTCCAACATTGTTAGAAAGTTTAACAGCATAGATTGGAATTGGATCTTGATAGGGATCAGCACCTAATGTAGTTCCAATAACTTGTACAGAGACAATATCTGGATGATTTGTTTGTAGTTCGCTGATTTCTTGAATTATCTCTTCATATGTATGATAACGTGGATCCAACACAACTTGTGCAGATAATGCAGTTATCAGTAATAATAATATAATCGTAACTATACTTTTCATAATACCCTCTAAATAAATCTATTTGAATTTTTACTACTGCTTATATTGTTGCTGAACTGATATTTTTAAATTTTATCTCATTCCCAACTAAGAAGTTAGAAATGAGGATATAATTATTTCAGAAGCAACATTTTCTTCACACTTGTATAATCACCATTACCATTGTTAGTACCAAAATTGGAAAAATAAATACCACTTGATACACTTTTACCAGCTTCATTCTTCCCGTTCCAAACCATGCTGTGATAACCGGCTTGCATTTCATCAGCTAAAAGAGTTTTTACTTTTTGTCCTCTAATGTTATAGATCTCCAAAGAGACGAATGAATCTTCTGACAAATTGAAATCTATAGTTGTTGTCGGGTTAAATGGATTTGGATAATTTTGCATTAACACATTACCAGAAATCGGGATTTGAGTATCATCAGCATCAACCGGTTCAAATTTTACTTTTTGTATATAAGCATTGTAGATATCAGTTTTACCACTTGAACGTGTATCTTTCCAAATCACATAAGAATATTCTCCATCGTTAACAGCCTTAGGTGTATTTTGATTTCTTAACTCACTGCAAATTGTAAATCCATCAGGATAATCACTCCATATCATTTCACCGTTCTCATCAAGCAATTGTCCTAATAATTCCGATTCATTTCCATTAGCATAATCTTCCCAGAAGATCATGAAGTTGGTACCGTCACTTACTAGATAAGGCGCTTCCTGATTGTTGTTTTGAACAACAACTGCAACACTATCTCCCCAAACTTCAGATCCGTCCAAGTCGAATTTCTGTATATAAACATCAAATACGCTTCCGGATCGGAAATCTTCCCAAACCATAAATATTGCATCATTATAGAGCATATTCGAAAAGAATTGATCGTTATTATCATCAACAAGTGGGATTCCACCATCAGCCCAAAGTGTTGTACCATCCGGTGTTACAATTTGACCATAAATATCTATACTACCATTTCTTTTATCGTCCCAAACTATTAAAAGACCATCCGGAACTTCTAGAACTCTAGCGTTCTCCTGGTCACCATCTTCAACACAAACCTCTAAACCGTCCGCATCCCAGCCAGTAGCAGGATCACCATTTTCATCTACCCTCAAACAAAATATATTTCTATTATTATAACCAACACTCTGCCAGACAAAATAATTCTTATAAACGTCACAGAGTTCATCGTTTCCGTTTCTATCTACAATGGTTTTTCCTGATAATCCCCATTCTAAATTACCATCAATAATTTTCTGTCCCATAACTCGTGTGTCCATAAAATCAGTATAATCTTCCCACCCCACATAATACTCATGAGTTGAGCCATCTAATAAAGTTGAGATCTTGGGTTTAACTTGCTCTGCTGATGATTCTCCTAACCGTAATCCTTCATCCGTAGACCAAAGCATGTTCCCTGTAAGATCCACAGCCTGTCCGTAAATTTGTTTAAAACCAAGTTTATTTTCTTCCCAAACCACTGTAAGTATGTCTGAATCTGGATAGATATCTGAATCCATACTTTCTTGATCATCACCTGTGAGAGTTGTAATTGGCTGTCCATTTTCTGCAAGAACAAAAGTACCATCATCATTAACAACCTGATAGTAAATTTGGAATCCATAACCAGCATTTCTTGTATCTTCCCAGATCACGATTTTCTTATCATTATTTGTAACGAGCTGCTGATTATGTGAGTCTCCGCATAATCCATAATATATAATTTCACCGTCATCTTCTAGAATTGGATTTCCAGAACCATCTAATATTTGAATATATAATCCGGTTGAGCCAGTTCTATTATCTCCCCATACACAGAAAATTTTATCCTCAGAAATTTTTACAAGCGGTGAAAATTGCCAGCCATCTGCAGAGCAGATATCATAACCATTTGCAGGTAACTCAAATGTTCCACTGGAGTTCACATGTTGAATATAAATATCTTCATATGGATGATTATTTACTCTTCCATCTTCCCATGTGATCCATGCTCCACCACTATCATCACCACTCAAACGAGGATTGAGCTGGTCATTCATCGCCTGTACAACTTCAACACTCGAAGCGTTCCATTGCAAGTTTCCATTCACATCAAGTTTTTGTGCATAGAGGTCTTTAAAATTTTCATTAATTTCATTTCTGCCGTCTTCCCAAACAATAATTGCCCCATTGTCAGAAGCTTTTGTTACTCGAGCATTACGCTGAATTCCATCACCTGTATATACTTCTACTTCATTTGTCCAGAGCAAGTTACCATCGAGATCAACCCTCTGTGCCATTATATCACCAAAACTATCAATTCCCATATCACGCCATGAGAAAATAAAGTTTCCGGTTCCATCTGGTGTGATCTTTGGTTTTTCTTGAGGACCTGTAGCACCAGTTAACAAACTCCCGTTTTCATCCCAAAGTAGATTACCATTCGAAGCGATTCGCTGAACATAAATATCCGCATCATCAGGATCTCGTGTGTCATGCCATGCTACAATAGCTCCATTTGATCCATCTTCCCAGAATGTGTGTTGGTTTTGAATTCCAGTTTCATTCGCTATCGGATTTCCATCGACATCCCATCCTGAAACAATATTTCCATTTGTATCGATGTGTGTTCCATAAATATCGGTACCAGCTACATTTCTACTATCAAGCCAGATTACGTATGCTCCACCATTTTCATCAGGTACAATATTAAGAGATATTTGAATTTCTTCATGTAAGCAAAGTGGAACGCCTGCAGGATCCCATTGCAGAACTCCATCACTAGATATTTTTTGTGCATAGATGTCACCTGCATCTTCGTTTCTAAAATCAACCCAGGCAATAATCACATCTCCATTTCCAGATTCAATAACAACTGGGTCTTCCTGCCTGCTGAATTCACCATTCACTAACAAACCGTCATCAGTCCAAACTTTATTACCTTCAGCATCAAGTTTCTGTGCCCATACATCTCTAATACCGGTTCTTGTGTCTGACCATACAAACACAACTCCACCATCAACAGCATTTGCAGATCTGTACCATTCAATATTCACACCTTGTCTAATCGGGATCTCTTCATACCATTCTATTTGTGCATTCAGTAATGATACAAAAACTATGAAGAGAATAATTATTAACTTTTTCATTTCTCTAATCCTTTATTTATTTTTATTTAATTAACAACATTTTATTAATTTTGTGATATTTTTCTGTATCAAATTTGTAAAAGTATACACCAGAAGCAGTCTTTCTGCCAGAGTTATCAGTACCATTCCAAACAATGTTATATCTTCCAACCTCAAGTTTTTCATCAACAAGTGTTTTCACTTTTTGTCCCTTAATGTTGAAGATTTCCAGTTGTGTGTACTGTGCATTATTTGCGATTGAGAAAGCAATCGTAGTTTCCGGATTGAATGGATTCGGGTAGTTTTGATTTACTTTTGTAACAAGTGGAAGCTGATCATCTACTCCGGTTGGGTTATATCCTGTTCCGCTAAGTGCTACTTCATAAGAAAGGTGAACTGGATCGTTACTAGTAATTACCAGATCGTCTTCATAAACGATCTCTTCTTGAGGGGTAAAAATAACAATAACCTCCTGTACTTCTCCTTGCGCTAAAACAAAACTCACGGGACTTACAGAATATTCGATTAAACCAATTGATATATCGGTAACTTCCAGATCTACCTCTCCCAAATTACTAACATAAAGAGTATCAGATGCATCTTCACCAATAAGAACATTTCCAAAATCCAAAGCATCTTCTGATAAACCAATTATCGGAATATCGGAAGCTATTTGTAAGTTTATAGGAATTGTTGTAAGAAAAGCTTCAGGATCGTTCGTATTAATATACAGATTGCACAAGAATTCTCCGATGTTCAACTCTTCAGCATCGATATCGATAGCTATAGTATGTGACTCACCTTGTGCAACATATCCATATGTTTGATCAATATCTACCCAATCAATTATCCTTTCAACGAAAATCGCATATTCATCTTCAACTAAAGATCCATTATACGTCATCTGTAGAGCAACATTGCCAGATTCATTTTGCAAGCCAATAGTTGCTGAATCTATTGTTCCTTCCATGGTACGGTATTGATACAGCATAGTTCCGTTTTCATAAAAAATTACTTGGAAGTCATAAGTTCCATTATAAGTTCCTGGAAAGTGAATTACATTATCGAACCATACAACCAAACTATCTGCTGAGCCGTAGTAATAAACATTTCCACCTTGCAAAGGATCAAGATCATCCCAAAAAGGTATCAAGGCAGGACGAGGGCTATTTGGATGAGGAAGTGAAAGATTATTCCATTCTTCGTTATCATCACCAAAGCCAATCCATCCGTTCGGGTTAATTCTAAATTCTGAATAGAAAACATTATAGAATATGAAATCAAATCCAATAGGCATTAAATCTGTTCCTATATCATTACCAGTAAAAGTAACTTCTGTTCCAATTGAAGAAATGTCGCGCCAACTATATTCCGGTCCATTTGTTTCATTGCTATCTGTCCATATGTATCCGTAAGAATCAGGTCCCCCCGATCCATCTTCAGGTTGGTCGTAATCTTTAGTAATATTATAAACAAGATTTGCTTCTCCAGTATTAGAAATTACTAATTGCCTAGTATCAGTTCCACCAGGTAAAAGTGTTATATCAAAACCTTCATGGCTAAAATTCGCAATAGGTGGATCTTGAATAATTGATCCAGCAGTTGTAAATTTTAAAGCCATTTCATTCTGCAAATGCAGAGCTGCAGTTGGATAAGAATTATTAAAAGTATATTCTAGTCCGACTAAACCGCTGTGATCTTCTATTCCTACGGTAGCATATTGTCCGTGCTGAGAAGGATAGTTTCCTGAGCTAGTGTTATTTACAACCTTATATTGGAAGATAACTTCGGCATCTCCAGTTGGAGTTGAGTAGTGAATCGGATCTAAGATTAACATCTGGAATGTTTCTTCTGAATTTGTTTGATCCGTTTGCATATGTGACCACTCAACAATGAATACATTGAGACTTGTATCATGATAATAGAGTATATCCCCACCACTTGTTTTCAAATCATCCCAGAAAGGAGCTATCATAGGAGATGGACCTTGTGGTCCAGGGATCGGACTATTCATGAAAGATCCCTGTGTGCTTCCACCAGGTGCTGCCCATCCATTTGAACACACGCTTAAAGTATTATATGGAATACCGTAGAAATTAAACATAAAAGGTACATTCACATCTCCTGTGTCACCCGTATCTCCGCCATCATATAGGTTCAGTGAAGTACCTGAGCCACCATAAGCCGGATCTATCTCAACCCAGTTGTAAGCTGGGGCTGAATCATAGTTTATGTCACCACTATCATAACAATAATATCCGTAGACATCAGGGCCAAGAGGATCTTCTTGTTCTACAATACCAACTTCTATAAAAAACGTAATCGTGTTACTAAATCCATTAGCATTTGTGAGTTCTAAGGTAAATGGTATTTGTGAGCCTGGAAGGATTTGGTAACTAGCTTCGACAATAAACCTGTCTGCATAATTATCACCCTCATCATCAGGCAAAATAGTTTCAAAAGTACCAACACTATCCGAGATTGTAATACCAGCGTTACTACTTCTTAAAATTCCTTCAATACCACTGGCAGTAATAGACCCGATATTTGTAAGTGTTACAGCTATATCAACTGTCTCACCTGGATCAAGTATACCGTTCCCACCATTAATGATTGAGTAGTCATTAGCATAAAGATTAATACCTTCCACTACCAGAAAGATCATATCGTTCCAGGTATTGCCGGCATTATCTTCTATCTCGATATCAAGTCTAAGCTCTGTACCACCCAAAACATCTTCGGCAATACTTAGGTCAAAGTCATCTGTACAATATACTGAGTTGCCTGATGGAATATTGCCAAAATCTTCTATTGCATCGGTAATTGTTACAAAATCATCGTTTGTCGTAATTGTAGCTGTTACTGAATAAGCTGATTGTGTTCCAAAATTTTTGAGGCTTACATTCAATTCTATGTCTTCTCCAGGATTTATGTTGCCATCATTATTACCAGCTGATGTTCCTGTGTTATCATCATCTATTGTTACATCGAATACATTTACATATCTAACAACCTCTCCTACATCAAATCCGCCCAGATGAGGAATATAATTGTGCTTTGTTACTGTAAGTGTAGCTGTTCCTTCTGCAACTGCATCAATAGTAAGAACGATCTCACCGTTCTCATCTGTATAGCCTGTTGCAAATATTTCATCATCTCCCATAAGGGCTGTAACCCAGGCATTTTCAAGAGGTGTACCACCATCATCGGTTACTGTTACGTCCAGGTAAGTTGTTCCAGGAGATATATCTGTTTCATAATCTGCAATAAGTTCTTGAGGGATAGCTGTCCAAAGTGCTACTCCGGGATCGCCGATAAGGGTATTCATGTGTATAAAATTATCTGTATGTCCACCTGGATTTTGTGGATAGTGTTCATACATGGCAATTTTTCCTCTGTTTACTGCTCCACCGGGATTGTAGATACCGTCAGCAAATACTCCATAATAAATACCGGCATCAATACAGTTATTGAAGTTTGTATGAGTACCACTGGTTGCTGTTCCAATAGCTGCAATTGCACCTGTAGGATTACCGGCTGAACCGGCTCTGATGAAAGCTTCGCTCCTAGCTGTGTCTGTAGCAAAACTTCCTGTGCTACAAGTTAGAAATACGGCAAATGGTAACTTCCGAGTATTGGTAAGATTATCTATATCACTATTATAAAAACCACTCATACCAATGTATCCACGATAGTTGAAATAGCTTACTCCTGAGTTCAAATTACTGATCATTGCACTACGTGTGTAAGAATCATCAGAAGAATATACCTCTGTTGCTACGATATTAGGTGCATGATACTGCATCATCTCAATTATTGACTGATTGGTAAATATCGTTGATGGACCAGAAGGAGAAGTGTCTGCAACCATTACAGAACGATTGTACCAATCTGTTTCTGCCATATAAGGTTCTTTCTCATATAAAAGAACTTTGGCAATATAGGTTTGAAGATTTGTAACTGAAGAGATGGATATTCGTCCTAAGAATACATCTTCCAAAGCATCGCCACCTTCCAGCTGACCATAAGGATGATCTCCCTCTGCATTGTAATAAC
>Ga0307989_1001685_pt1 | contig 11440 bp, 8 predicted proteins | sample EllFjometagen185_FD_203164 | JGI IMG/M metagenome (GOLD analysis project Ga0307989, IMG submission 203164) | Marine microbial communities from Ellis Fjord, Antarctic Ocean - #185 | ecosystem: Environmental > Aquatic > Marine > Unclassified | place: Southern Ocean | collected 2014-10-08 | reverse complement strand
ACCCATTGTGAATCGAGCATTTCCGAAGATTCAGTCTCGCTAAATCCATACAAAGGGAGACTGGATAATAATAAAATACCCAATATCAATGCAAATAAGGGATACAGGTTCCATTTTGTCTTCACGTAACTTTCCTTTCTTAAAATATGTAATAAAAGAATTATCGAAGTAAAGAGCTACTACTTTTTATCTACCAGATCATATTTTGAGCAAAGTGATCAGCAATAGCTATTTGAATAAAGGGTCGCAGCGATTGATTTGTTTTTTCTAATGCCAACACCCCTTATTTTCGTTTATTGATACTCTTTCAGAGTCAATGTTCCTTGTCCCTGACTCTTCCAAGCACGCGTTTCATAAATTTTATGGATATTATCCAATCGTCCTTGCTTTTTCAAACGTTCATAGATAGCAACCCAGGCACAATCAATATCCATACTAACTTCGCATTTTCCGCCCTTTTGTGGTCCGCCACAAGGACCATTAAAAAGACTCTTGGCACACATTGTTACAGGGCATATACCACCTGTTAATCCTAAAACACAGTCACCGCAAGACTGGCATCGTTCCTCATAGTGACCAATTTCTTTATTTACACCAATAAAAAGTGTATTCAATGCGGGGAAGATTGGTATTTCCGGAAAATGTTCGGCTACATATTGAACACCAGCGCCACAAGCCATGGATATTACAGCATCATATTTTTCTATACGACCTTTCAGGCTTTCTACAAATTGAGTTTCACACTGACGTTCTACCATGTATTCATCTACTGTTGTAGAGATATTATTTGATTTAAAATGAAACTGAAGCTTGGTATTTAGCTGTTTCACTTCTCTCTGTCCTCCGGCTAGACAAACAGATGCACATCCGGCGCATCCGACGTTTAAGACTTTTTTATAACCGGCTATCATATCCACGATTTCTTCGATCGATTTGATTTCTGACTTGACCATAGGTTCAACCTTTAATTGTTTTTTTTAAATCGAGGGTTTTCAGTTTTCACTACCCAACGCTTCACATTCGGCGGGAGGAGCACCTAAATTGTGAGGATATACTCCATCCACTCCTTGTGACCGACAGATCATACGGGTAAATGCAAGCATTTCCGGGATATCAATTCCTACAGCGCAATAACACCTGCCGCATAGGACACAATTCTTCCAAACGAGATCTCCCATTTTCTCCAGTGTTTGACGACTTACTTTTCCTTGTTTCCGATAAAGAACTCCCAAAGATTTTATTACCTTGTAAGAAGGCATATATTCGGGTTTCTGATCATATATATTGAACATAAAACAACTTTCAGCACATAAGGAACAACTTGCGCAAGCAGCCAAACTTAACTTCATTTTAGACTTTTTTTCATCCAGCAACTCCTTGATCATTTTATGATCCACCGGATTATTTTTTTCGGTACTCATATTATCCTTTTTTTATATAACTGATGTCTTTAAGCTGATCGTGTAATTAAACAATCCAACCTTTTTTTCCGGATCCCCAATTATGCTCACTTCGGGTGAAAAATCGCACGAAAAAGAAAAATACCATGTGACCTAATTTGGTGAAGGGGATGGTAATCAACATGATTTCACCGGCAAGGAGATGGAGTAAAATGATTGTCTTATAATCAAACCATTGGTGATAAGCCATAAAGCCAGTGAGAAAAGGCGCGGCTGTAATCACGAGAAGCAGATAATCGTTCATGGAAGATATTGCCCTGACTCTCGGAATCATTAACCTCCGAATCAGAAAAAACAATCCACCAACCAAGACCAAAATTGTTAACACATCTATCAACCCATCCGGCAGACTTGGTGTAGCAAACCCCCAGGATTGGTACAATGCCAAACTGTGACCCAGAGCAAATATAGGAGCAATGAGTAAGCAACAATGGAAAATAAACGATACAATTGCAACAACCGGATGTTTATACAACAGACTGTCTTTAAACTTTAATATCCTCTGTAAGGCAATTTCATCAGCAGAAATTTTAGGCGCCACTGGTTCCTTTGCACCTTTCTTCTTTGCAGGTTTTTTCTGTTGAACTTTTGACGGTTTATAATTTTCATTAACCCGAATTAGGGCATTGATTTGAATAATCCGATAGACCATACCGATGATAAAAATCACAAATGCCACCCATACGAATGGGCCGCGTGCCAGATCATACATTTGTCAACCTTTTCAACTAGTTATATTAATTTAACTGCAACAAAGTCACTTTTGCCAAATTTATCCTATTACCGTCCAAAATAATCACTATATATTATGGTCAGAATCCTCAGAAAATGGCTAAATTCACTATGTTCACAGAATCGATAATTTTTTTTCCAGAGCATGCTACAAAGAATACAAGAAATCAAGTTAGTTTATCGAAAAAATTTAATTTAATTGACCTTGACCGGTAAATACTCATCACTTTTGTTTTAAGGCCTGGAAACGGCATAAAAAAGTTTTTTTATTTCTATTCAAACACAAATTTCTCAATCTAATAATAAGTATTTGATTACATAGTCTAAAATCCCTGGAGTCCTTTCATATAAGTCACTCATTAACACGCGTTCACTAATTTTATGAAAATCCTTGCCCCAAGGGCCGATATTGATACATGGCATACTAATTTCTTTTATTTCTTCGAAAGGAATTTGATAGGTTTCCCCCCACAAAGGCATATTACCAACGATACTGGACTTTAAATTCTCAATATTTAGGACAGAGGAATAACTGAGATCAGAAATTCCAGTATAATAATTTTTTGACTGATAGGGTTGTTGCCACATCTGCTTAGAATATTGATTGATCACTTGACTTAATTTACTGATTTTTTGATCAAGATCGGCAATTCTTTGATTACAGACATCCGGATAATAGGGTGGTGACAATCCAATAACAATTATAGGGGATTTATCTTTAGAATACTGAAGACAAAACTCAATCAAGTCAAAACTACTCTCTATTAGTGTTTTTTTGCCTTCTTTTACTGACTGATCAATCTCTTTTAGTTTGTGCTGGTAAGCAGTCGTGAATATGTCTCCTTCAGCCTCACACACCTCCTGAAACAGTTCTGCAAACGTTTTTATATTAACCTGCCACGGTAGGTTTTTAATGGGACGATCGGTCGCTGTAAGGTATTTCTGATATGAAGCGTTCATGCGTTCGATCACATTTGTAAAAGAGTGTTCCGCCATTAATTTTAGTTTAGCTAAGAGTACCTCCGGCCCTGTGTTCATTGTCAATATACTTAAATAAGCACAAACCACTGTCGGAATTGACACATCATAATGGGTTTTCTTATCTTTTAAATACAGCCATGACGGAGGGGGAGTGACTTCATTACCTGATTTATCAGAAAAATCAATATTCAGCTCAGTGTTGGTGATTAGTTCGGATATTAAATGCAAAGGATTTAGTCCTTCAAAAATTCTCCCCACGTGGGCCAAGCTTCCCCTGGTGTATACAACAGGCATTATTTTACCAACCGAACCTTCATAAATGACACCAGAACTGTCTAAACTTTGATGGGGTTCACTGTTGATCATCAACTGATAATTTAGCAAAAATTCCTTTTTTAATACTGATAGCAAATTAACAGCCGACCTCATTCCAGTGGAAAGACTTTCTTCATCCGGTAAGCAGATTACCAATACATTCCCCTGAAAATTGGGATCCAGAGCATATTTTTTCAATAAAGCCAGTTGAATAGCCCCTCCCGCCTTCATATCTGCAGTACCTCGACCAAATTGCCAGGCTTCACTATTCAAATCATCGATGGCTTCCTGATCAAATTTATGCAACATTGATTTGATTCGATGATTAATCTGATGAATATCAAAAGCATAGGATGTAACTATTTCGTATTCTTCAATTTCCACGACATCATAATGATGAATCAAAACAACCGTATTATCCCCTTTGCCTTTTACCAGTCCCCAGATAACATGCCTATCCAGGATGTCATTAGCAACGGGATGCATACCCCAGTGTTGAGGGTTTCTACTGAAATAGTCCTGCTGTTCAAACCAGGATTCCAAAAACGGTTCTACCAGTTTTTCATTAGGTGAATTTGTAAAACTGGGGATTTTAACATATTGAGAAAAAATCGATTGTATTTCTTCCTTTATATTTATAGATGGCTTTTCACTCATTAGTTCTCAATCCGTTCCAGAAGTTCTAAATATGGGTTGAGTCAGGCAGGTTGGCCCACCGGTTCCTTTTATTGACAGGTCTGATCCCGGATAGAGATGAATTTCAAGCCCGGCTTTTTCCAACTTGTTTTGTATTTCAGGGTTCCCTTGTAACATGACACATTTTCCTGGTGCCAGAGCCAAAATGTTTGATCCTAATCGATCATACTCCTCGTCAGACACATTGATCAGCAATATTCCACGGTTTTCCAGGATATTTTTTAAAAAAATAGGCATGTACTTAAGATAAACAACTGCCAGGTTTTGATGAACCATACTTATCAGACTCATTAAGTGAAGACAGGCATCAGGACCATCAGCATAGGGTAGAGGAACAACAATAATTTCTTTGATGAAATTTTTAGTCAATTCACGAAATTGACGAATGCCTTCTTCATTCGTACGATAGCCCAAACCAATCGCCACTGTTTGGTCGTCTAACCATACAATATCCCCCCCTTCCATTTTCCCTTTTCCTTGGATATGACCCAGTGTCTTAACACCCAATTTTTCCAAATAGAGTTGCGTTGCCCTAGTTTCCGGCTTTCGTAATGTTTTCCCCATAGGGAAGTAAATAGCACCATGATCGGTCACTTTTACTGTATCATGGGTATAAATTGAATCAATCCCTACCAATTGATCTAAAGGAAGATAGTGGACATCAGGCACCCATTTCCGAATGATTTTTTCAAATTCTGAAAATTCTTTAACTGCAATATCAAAGTCCGGACACCCTTCATATTTAAATGACTGCCAGGTTTGGTCTAAATGATCCTGGCTAATAAATGCGTCTCGAGGATGTTTAATCAGTATGCTTTCCACTTTATTAACCATTGACTGACTGCCGTATTTCATAATTTCCCTTAAATAATTTACCTTATATAATAGATATCAGATCAAACACTCAAATTAATCTGCTGAATATTTAATGCACCAAATTTGAAAATTATTAAAGCCATCAATTGTCCTGTATTTTTCAAGAGTAAATACCAGAAGTCCTTGATAGATATACCAAGTTTTATAAATTGTATAGCTTGAAGGTTTATCAAATTCACAAGCAAATTGTTCGGTACTAGCTTTAAGTTTTTTCTAATTGCTAATTAAACACGTTGGAAAATGTGGACGTTTAAGGTTTTCAGGTCTACCGTAATACCCATGATATTTCAATCATCTACGGCTTCAACTGCTTTCCTTAATCACAATGACGATAAGCTTAACGCTGCTGTCATATGCTCCTTTTTACTGATGTCTCTTAAGGGAAGTATGTTAGATTTTCTAAGATGCGCAAAGTTCCTGAAGAATATAGTAATAGGCTTTGGACGCTTGAACGATTTGCTTGATTTCAATATTCTCTTCTAAAGTATGTGCGCTTTTGACATCACCTGGTCCAAAAATTAATGCAGGAATCCCTGATTTTTCAAAAAGTGCTGCTTCAGACCAACCTCCAAAGTGCTGATGTTTCACGGGTTCAATACCGCTTATTGAGATCGCCTTGGTCAGGCGATTAATCATTTCTGTCTGATGGGAAAAATCCAACGGAGGATTAATTCGATCAGACTGATAATTTTCGGGTAAAATTTTGGCTGAAAAGTTAGGATCCTCTTCCTGACACTCCTGTATAATTGTCTCAATATCTTGCCATATCAGATCAGTGGTTTCATTAGGGTTCCATCGTCGATCAATCACTATCTCGCAAACATCCGGAACAATGTTCGGGAAATCTCCACCCCCTTGGATAGACCCAATACTTAGTGTGGGAAGACCACATAGGTGATGGCGACGATCTGCAAATTGTTGTTTCACAAAGCTTTCTAAGCGATTGATAAACGTAGCAGCCATCACAATGGCGTTTTGTCCCTCCAGAGGGGTACTGGCATGACAAGATTTCCCTTGGAAACCGACCTTTATCCAATGACTTCCTTTATGAGAAAGCGCCAGTGATAAGTTGCTTGGCTCACCGATAATTGCCAGATCTGCTTTGGGGATTTCATTTTTTATGGCATGTTCAACACTCAAACTACTGGTTTCTTCATCCAAAGTGAAAACCAATGAGACATTCCCCGTTCGATGGGCGTTATCCTTGAACGCAATAAGTGCTTGAAGCATCGCAGCACAGCCCCCTTTCATATCGACAGCACCTCGTCCGAACAAGCAGCCATTGCGAGTGAATGGAGTAAATGGGGAATTCATGGTTCCCTCCGCAACTGTGTCTAGATGTCCACTTAGTATCACATGATATTCAGGACTCTGGCTGACTAATTTGGATATCAGATAAGGATCCGCATCAGTAGGCGTGATGATTTGTGTGTCGGTGTCACCCAAGTATTCCTGAACGAATTTTAAAACTTCTATTTTCTCAGTAAAATATGAAGTACTCTTGATGCTAACAAGTTTTTCCGTTAAGTAAATTGCCTGATGCCAACAGGCATCGTGTTGTTGAAGACTCATTATTAACCAACCAAAATTAATTCAATGGCGATTCTCATCAAGTTGGCAAAAAATGTATTCCCTTTGAAAATCGCCACTGGTATTTTATAATTAGTAACGAGTGCCCATTCTCTCTCGCTACGTCAAAAAAAAACTGATCACTTCGCTAATGATTAGCTGTCAAACCACCACTTTTCACAACACTTAAATCCATCCAGCGCATAGATACTGGTCAATTTCCCAAATTTGACCTTAGAGCTGGCGGCATCGACAAAGTCTGTAAAAATCGGAATGACCGTGCCACCTTGTTCCCACATAATGCGCTGCATTTCCCAAATCATATCACGACGTTTGGAGGTGTTCAGTTCAGCACCGGATTCCTTGAGCAAACTATTGAAGCGTTTGTTATGCCAAAAGGTTTCATTCCATTTTGAATCGGCAGCATATGCTTGAAAAAACATTTCACGTTCAGTTGCAGTGCCGCTGTAGTATGACTGAGTCCAATTCTTTTTCATCCATACATTACTCCAGTATCCATCATTGGGTTCTCTGACGACCTTGATTTTCAAACCAGCTTTTTTGGCACTCTCCTGGTAAATCATCGCAGCATCCACAGCTCCGGTAAAGGCTGCATCCGAAGCGTTCAGTGTGAAGGTGTGATCGAGCATTCCTGCTTTTTTCAGATGGAATCGTGCCTTATCAGGATCATAAGCCCTTTGTGGCAGCTCAGTATTGAAAAACTGATAGCTGGGACCAATCGGGGTATCATTACCCACCGAGCCATAGCCTCTCAGAATCGTCTTTACCATTAATTCCCGATCCACAGCGTATTTGAGCGCCAAACGAACATCGTTATTATCAAATGGAGCCACATCGGTTCGCATCGGAAATGGATAGTGTTTTGCTCCTTTGGTGCGAATAATCTGAATATCCGCCATGCGGTCAAGTAATTTGACTGTTTTTAGTTCACAGCGGTTCATGGCATCAATGGTACCGGATTTCAATGCGCTTGTTCGAGCATTAACATCGGCGATGCCAAGTATCTCAATTTCATCAAAATTGGCACAATTTGGTTTCCAATAATTAGGATTACGAACGGTGAAAGATCTCACACCTGGTTCAAACTCTTTTAAGATATACCCACCTGTTCCTATTCCGGCGTTAAAATCGGTGGTACCTGCGGGTAAAATAGCTGCTTGCGGTTTGGCTAAGAATGTTGGAAAATCAGCGTTGGCACTATTCAAGGTCATGATCACACGGTATTTGCCATCGGTTCGAATATCCTTCAAATCGCTAAAATAACTTTTCATAACTGATTTTGAATCTTTTCCCCGATGGAGGTTGAGGGAAAAAACCACGTCCTCTGCATCCATTGTTTTGCCGTTGTGAAACTCAATGCTCTTCCGTAAATTAAATGTCCATTGCTTCCCATCGGCTGATGGCTCCCAACTTTCTGCCAATTCAGGCACCAGCTGACTGTTGTGATCAAACTCGACCAGACTATTTCGCAGTTGCGTAGCAATCGCATAAGTAAATTCATCGGTAGCTAATACGGGATTTAAATTATCACCGGTCGCTCCTCCCGCCATGCCCAGTCGAAATCGACCACCTCGTTTGGGAACGGCTGCCTGAACGGTTTCAGGCCAAGAAAGAGACCCCGCAGCCACCGTTATTCCCAAGGCAGATGCCTGTAAAAGAAAATCGCGACGTGACATTTTTCCAAGTGATAATTGTTTCTCAAACTGTTTCATCGTTTTCATTTCATCATCCTCCGTTTTTTAATAGATCTCGAAAACAAATGGTCTACAAAATTTCAACCCTTAGGGATTACGAAAATCGACTTTGTTTACGTGACCTTTCATTTGGTTTTATTGCGAAGTTTTGGGTTTAATACCCCGCCGCTTGCGGCGTCCTGTCATCCCGGACTTGATCCGGGGTCTAGTAAAATAGATTCCGGGGCAAGCCCGGAATGACAATCTGATACCCCGTCGCAAGCGGCGGGGTAGTTCATTTGAATTTTATGCTTCTATTTGACAAACTTAATATGCTGATCATAAAAATAAAACATCGTCTTATTTATCATTAACTCGTTTGAATAGAGCAACTAATATTTGACTGATGGGCAACTAATTTCAACGGACCTGTCACAGTTTATCATAAAATAAAGGGTTTCAAAGGATACTATGCTGGTCTAGTTGGCAAATTAGATATTAGAGTTGTCATGCCAGATGGGCTGACCAAATTACAGGGTTACAAAGGCGGTTTTAACGGTTTTATTGATAAAAATTCAACATCTGTTTGATTTCTGTATAACTTTTGTTTAGATATTTTTTATAGATGGTATCAAAAGTTCCATCACTGATCATAAGACCCAATGTGTTATCATATTGGGTAAGAATTTCAGTTTGTGACGCACGGAAACATAGATAAGTAGGATATGTCTGGATGATCGGTTCAAGCATCTTAATTTTCACGCCAACCTTATCTGCGACTCGCTGCGCTGCAAATACATCATGAAGGATATAATCATAGCGACCCATTTTAAGTTTACGTGTCATCATAATCTCATCCACGGCATAGTCTTTAATCCAACCTTTAAATTTCCCAATTTTGCCAAGGAAAACATACCCTCGAACCATGCCAATTTTCTTTCCTTTCATCAACTCCCATGAAAAATTGTTTTCAGGGAAGTCTTCTCTGACGAATACGGCCTGGGGGAAAACCCCTGTCGGATGTTTCCCATTGATCAGTATATCGGGTTGATAACATTCAGAAATCGCCATATATTTTCCCTCTTGCACATAATCGATGCAACGCGGCCAGGGAATCTTATGGAAAACAATTTTGCGTCCCAAGCGACGAAACGCCTCTTGATAAATGTCGTGGGAAATCCCTTTGGTGATGGTGTTATTTTCCGACATGGAGAATGGTAGCCAATCAATGCCACAGATTTTTATCTCCTGAGCATAAATATGAAATGTAAAGGTCATAACAATTACCAATAAAACTATTTTTTTCATCTTAAGGTTTTACTCTAATGGTTTTTTTATGAATGTTAATTATTAAAAAGATATGAATGGTGTTGTTGGATTTTTTTTAGATAAGACCTTCCAATTGGAATGTTAACGCCGGCAAATACCATGTCATAGTCTCGGCCTCTTTTCCTCACCTTAGTGGCTTTTTCTGGAATGGCAAAATACATTCTATGGATTCGGCAAAGCCTTTGATCACCAAAGTAAAGATCGACTTCCTGCATAGTGATGGGAATTTCAAATTTCGTACTTCCATTTTCCAACACCACTTCACAGTAAGGGGCAATGGATCTAACATATAGGATGCGATTAAATTCCTGTTCTATTGTCGCAATTGCTTCATTGGGAAAATCCGGTCGATTGCGTTTTGAAATACTATGCCTGATGCTATGGGCCTCTCTGATGATATTCTTCAGGTATTGCATGGTGTTATTTGAAAACTCACCGTTTATCTCCCGTCTAAATAAAATCATCTGATAATCTTCAAATCCTTGAAATGCAAATTGAATAATATGGCCCGGGTTTTCTCCTGGGATAACAACCTGATTTATGTCTTGGGATTGACATAGGCCTTCTTCAGATTTGTCTGCCAATGCGGCCAGCAAATTTGTCTGTCCTGATTGAGCGATCGGCATTTCGTCCTGTTTTAAGATGATGGCATTCACATAAACATTTCTTTCAATCTGTGTAAAGGCTTCCATAATTAATGTTTTGGAGTCTTTAAAGTCACCCACTTTCCTTGAAAACTCTAAAATAGACTGCATCCTTCGATTTGCACTCAACAATTGGATTTGGTTTTGTATCCTTAAACACAACTCTTGTTTATTGATTGGTTTTTCAATATAGTCATTAGCACCAACCGATAGGCCATGTAATTTATCACTCAACTGGTTTTTAGCTGAAATTACTATCACCGGGAGGTCCTGGGAAGTGTATGACTCCCGGATTTTCTGACAGATTGAAAAACCATCTAGGATGGGAAGCATAATATCCAATAACACCAAATCAAATGATTGGGTGTTTAAACGATCAAATGCCTCCTCACCGTTTTTGGCAATCGTCGTTGCAATTCCCTCGCTATGTAAATAATAACAAAGTAGATGGATTGTATTGGGTTCATCTTCCACCACAAGAATATGGTACATAAATTCCATCCCTTGCAAGCTGTCAGACGTAGGAATCATCTCATTAAAGTTTTCAGAATCATTTATTTGATATCCAGTACAATTGGATATCGATTGTTGGTTTTCAACCACCACTGTTTCATTGGCAATAGGTAAATCAAAAATGAATTCACTCCCTTCACCCGTGTCAGAAATCACTGAAATCTCTCCACCATGATTTTGTACCAGTTTTCTGGTAATAGCCAAACCTAATCCTATTCCCTCATGTTTTCTGCCAAGTCTCCCTTCGACTTGTTCAAAACTATTAAAAATTGTTTCATGATGCTTTAAGGCAATGCCGATACCGCTATCTTTCACTGATACCTGAACGCGCTCCTTTTCAACTCGGGCACTTAATTTGATATTTCCTTCCTGGGTGTATTTGATGGCATTAGTGATTAAGTTATGAAAAATCTGCTGGATTCGATTCTCATCAACGCTGACGAGCGGCAAGTTTTCTGGGATTGCATTTTCAATTTGAATAGATTTGCCAGCTATTAAAATTTGATTAAGGGATATGACGATGTCCCCCACCACTTTAAGATCAAGGGGCTGCTGATTGAGTCTCAATTTTTCATGTTTAAGCTTCGAAAAGTCCAAAATATCATTTACCAAATGTAACAGCTTCTTAGTG
>Ga0307989_1001684_pt1 | contig 11440 bp, 7 predicted proteins | sample EllFjometagen185_FD_203164 | JGI IMG/M metagenome (GOLD analysis project Ga0307989, IMG submission 203164) | Marine microbial communities from Ellis Fjord, Antarctic Ocean - #185 | ecosystem: Environmental > Aquatic > Marine > Unclassified | place: Southern Ocean | collected 2014-10-08 | reverse complement strand
TGGTGTGAGCATGATAAAGATTTGCCCCGGAAAGGTTGGCAAATGTGAAATCAGCTCTGTCCAACCGGGCTTCTTTCAGATTTGCCTTGGATAGGTTTGCATAGGTAAAATTGACATCTCTCAAATCTGTTTTCACCAAAAACGTATCTGAGAGATTTGCATCTTTAAAATTGACACCAATTGCCACGGCGTTTTCTAAACTTGAAGATTGCAGGTTACCTTCTTGAATATTTGAGCCAGATAGCTTGGCTTTTGTGAGATTTGCCCCCTTAAGGATAACGTTTTTCAGCTGGGCCCCTCTTAAGTTGGCATTGTATAGGTTAACCCCCGTCATGTTAGACCCATTAAAGCGTGTATGGGTTAAGATTGCATTTTGCAGGTTGGCAAAATTGAGTTTGGTGTTTTTAAGGATTGCTCCGGTCAGATTTGCTTTGGTAAAATCGACTCCTCGCAGGTCCGTGTTCTCGAAATTAATATTTATTAATTTTGCATCTTTGAAATCGGCCCTCATTAGTTTTGCGCCTTTTAAATTAGCTGAGGTTAAATCAGCATTCTGGAAATTCGCCTGAATTAAATTTGCGCCAGCCAGCTGGGCATTAGCCAGATTTGCATCGTTTAGTTTTGCGTTCAGCAGCAGTGCTTTATCTAAAATTGCCCCTTCGAGATTGGCTTCAGTTAGATTGGCGTTTTCCAGATTTGCGTTGGATAAATTGGCTCGGGTTAAAAAAGTGCCGGTTAGTTTTGCGTTGGTAAGAATGCTGTCTTTCAATGAAGTATCAATTAAATTGGCGTTACTTAGATCTGCCGATTCCAGGTTTGCACTGTCTAAATTCGCTTCTGAAAGATTGGCTTCGACTAATATTGATTCTTTAAGATTTGCGTTTTTTAAGTTGGCTTCCGCCAGATCAGCATTGGCGAGATTGGATTTGATCAGTGATACGCCTTCCAGTTTGGCTTTGTTGAGGCTTGTTCTTCGGAGGTTACACTGATTGCAGTTGTTTTTTTCTAAAACGTTTTTAACGCATCCTTTGGTATTGCTCTCGTTGCAATTGGGAATGTTGGGTCTCCCATAAAACTGCTTCATCAGGTTTTCCTTTTTGCCCTCTTTAATTTCAGCGTCCTGGCTAAATATTATCAGAGGGAAAATTAGAAAAAAACAAATCAGAAGCCGAGCGGGAATTTTCAACATAAAGTTTTCCAGGTTGGTGGGTCATTCAAGGCTTTGAGTAGTGAAATGAATATTTTCCTTATTTTTCGCGTTTGGGTTGGGTCGCAATGGATAGTTTACTAATATTAACCTGTTTTGCGATATCCATAACAAATACGACCTGTTGATGCTGGACCTTTCCGTCTGCCCTGATAATGAGACTTCCTTTCCATCCTTCTTTTTTGGCTTTGATAAGCGCACTTTTCAGATACTTTTTCTTTATGGATTTACCGTTAAAAAAGAAGCGATTTTTTCTATTGATACTCACTTCAAACGATTTAATTTTTTCAGCTTTCAGCTTGGCGGAAACTGTCGGTAAATCGATGTGGATTCCTGGAGCTGTGATAAATGTTGTAGAGACCATAAAAAAGATCAGTAGCAGAAATATGACATCAATTAAAGGCGTGACATCAATACTCATCTGTTTGGATTTCTTTTTTCTAAATTGCATTTCCGCTAAAATGGTTTTGGGTTAACGGGTTATCCGGGGTGAATTATAGATCCAGACGATTGGAGACCAGTAGTTCGTGTAAGGTCATGGAAAAATGCTCCATTTCAATAATTAAATCTTCTACCCGTTTTGCAAAATAATTATAGAATATAAGAGTGGGAATCGCTATTGATAGTCCTGCTGCCGTCGTCAACAAAGCTTCAGAAATTCCCCCGGCAAGAATAGACGCATTACCGGTACCTTCGGTGACAATTGTCTCAAATACTTTTATCATACCGGTGACGGTTCCCAGCAGACCTAAGAGCGGTGATACGACCGCGATGGTTTGCAGGGGAGTTAAAAATTTTTCCAGAGAAGGAATCTGCATCCGACCCATTTCTTCAATGGATGTTTTTAATTCATCTTTGGGTTTATCGGAATTGATGATGGCAATATTTGCAATATTCATCATCGGGGCTCTGGATTTCTTGCTCCATTCCATAGCCAGTTTCAAGTCGTTCTTTTTGATGGCGACTTCGATTTCCAGCAATATATCTATGCGCAGGATCCGGGAACGTCGGATAGAAAATAGTCTTTCGATGATGATCGCGAGTGAAATGACAGAACAGATTAACAAGGCGATCATTAATGGACCGCCACGGTTAATTAAATCAAAATGAAAATTTAATATGGAAGAGATAACTGGCATGACTTAATCCTCTTTTTTCTTGGACCTTTCCCGCCAAAAAATGCGGATAGGGGTTCCTTCAAAATTAAAAAAGTATCTGAACTGACCCGCTATAAATCTTTGGTATGATAGGTTGATAGCTTTAGGGTAATTACAGGCGATCATAAAACTCGGTGGACGACTTGACACCTGAGTCGCGTAAAAGAGCTTAGTGACTCTTCCCTTGGTTAAAGGCGGTGTGTGCCGTGAGGTAACGATCTTAAGAATTTTATTCAAATCAGAGGTCTGAATACGTTTGGAATACTCTTTATAAACCTCTTTTACCTGTTCTTGAATAACGTTTATTCTTTGACCTGTCTTTGCACTGATGAAAATAATGGGGGCAAAATCGAGAAATTTCAGTTTATCTCGAATTTCCTGTTTCATTTTTTTCATTGTTTTGTTGTCTTTTTCGACCAGGTCCCATTTATTTACCACAATAATAAGTGATCTTCCTCTTTCTACGATATATCCACCGATACGTGCATCCTGTTCCACAACCCCTTCCGTTGCGTCAATCATCAATAAAACAACATCTGACCTTTCAATACTTTTTAGTGCAGCGATCATACTGTATTTATCAATAATCAAGCTGACCCGGCTCTTTCTTCGGATCCCGGCCGTATCAATGAGTCTGAATGTTTGTCCGTGATGTTTACAGAAGTTATCAATGGGATCCCTGGTGGTTCCGGGTTCTTCATGAACAATTTGTTTTGTTTCACCTAAAAACCGATTTACCAGCGAAGATTTCCCCGCATTAGGTCGTCCCACAATGGCCAGAGATATGATTCCGTCATCTTCCTTTTCGGCATCAGCATCAGCTTCGATGGCTGGAAAATCAACCGCCATGGATTCCAGTAAGGTGGATAGTCCAAGACCATGTTCTGCCGAGATGGGAAAAATCTCCGGAGTACCTGATTCATAAAATTCGGCGGTCTCAGGTTCATGCTTGGGGCTGTCGATTTTATTTACCGTAAAATAGATAGGTTTACTGGATTTTCTCAGAAAGTTATAAATATCCTGGTCCTGGGAAGTCCAACCTGAATATTTATCGAGTAGAAAGATGATACCATCTGCTTCTTCAACAGCCAACTGAGATTGCTCCTTCATTTTTTGCGGGATGATCTCTTTGGACTTCGGTTCAAAACCACCGGTATCAATCAGGAAAAACTGGTATCCTTTATAGTTAACCGTCGCAATATTTCGATCTCTGGTAACACCCGGTTGTTCATGGACTATGGCAAGTTTTTTCCTGGCCAATCGATTGAACAGTGTAGATTTTCCAACGTTTGGTTTTCCGACCAAGGCAAAAGTTTTCATAGTTAATTAGTACCTTTTAAGATACTTATCCTGATTTTGAGGATTAGGAAAAAATAATAAAAATTGTGAATTCGTATTTGGTTTGGTTTTTGATAGTATAAAATTATTGTACGGATCAGGTTTGATAAATCAATTGTTATCTTTTAAAACGTTTATCCAGTTCATTTAGCTCTATTTCAATCAAAATAGGACGACCATGGGGGCAATACAATTGAATATTTAAATTGACCAATTGGTCGATCAGCGAATCCATTTCGTGACTGCTTAGGCTTTGACCCGCTCTAACTGAAGAATGACAAGCCATTCGTTCGAAAACCTGATTAAAGAACTCTTCCAATCGTCCTGATTTACCAAATTGTGACATTTCATCCAGGACTTCTCTGATTACCATCGGAATATCACTGTCCTTCAGGATTAAAGGTATTTCTTTAATAGAGTAATCATTTCCACCAAAATGGTCGATGACAAATCCGAGCTTTTCCCAGGAATCTTGATATTGTTCTAATAACAGACCGTCCTGTGGGGGGAGTTCCATCATGATCGGAATCAACATCGGGTTAGTTTCCAGTTCCCGGGAATAAAAAAGGTTTCGAATCTCCTCAAACCGAATTCTTTCATGAGCCGCATGCTGATCAATTACAATGAGTTTATCTTCTCCCTGTGCCAGGATATATTTGTTATGAAGCTGTCCGATGACGTGAAAATTTGCATGAACCGGCAATGCTTTTTTGTTCCCGTTAAAATCATTTTTTGTTGAAAAATCAAAAGGATTGCTTTCATCTGATGCTGCGATTTTTGGCTCTGCCTGATTTGTACTTACCGGTGGTGAATCCGTAGTTGCTTTTTTATTTAAGGTGGGTACATCAAAACCAATTTGTTCATTGGGTTCGATGTACATGTTCTTTTCACTGTGAAATTCAGTTGTTGGATTTACCGGCGGCCGTTGAACCGGTTGCGAAGATTGTTTGTTCTTCTGTAGTTCAGGCATTGATTGGGAAGCTGAGTTTGATGGCTCCGTCTCTTTGTCTTCTACTTTTGTCTGACCTAAGAGCTGATTTCTCGAACCCGATTTGAGTATGCGGGCGATATGCTCAGAAAAAATCGTATGAATTAAATTGGGATTTTTCAAACGAATTTCTGTTTTGGCTGGATGGACATTAACATCAATTTCACTGGGCATCAGTTTTATCTTGAGGAAAAACATCGGGTGCATATTTTTCATCAAGAGCGTTCGATAACCACTGTAGATGGCATGATTGATTGACTTGTCCTTTACATATCTGTTGTTGATAAAGATATGTTGCCATCTTTTTGATGCGCGGTTTTTGGCCGGGTGGGAAATAAACCCTTCAAATGCGAGATATGATTCTTCGTATTGACATTCAATCAAATCATCTGAAATATCAGATCCAAAACTGTGCTGAATTCTTTCAGAAAAACTTTGACCTTTCGGTAAATTTAGCACAACCGCCTTATTGTGAGTTAAGCGGAATTGGATATGGGGGTGTCCTAAGGCTAGACGGATAATTAGTTCATGAATATGGTTATATTCAGTGTTGACCGATTTCATGAATTTCTGTCTGGCCGGGGTATTAAAGAAAAGGTTTTCCACAATAATTCGGGTTCCCAACGGAAAGCCGATTCGAGCCGTCTGGGTTAATTTCCCGCCTTCGACCCTTACCTGAAAACCACCGGACGCTTCATCACTGCAGGTGGTAACTTCGAATCTGGAAACCGCTGCAATGGCTGCCAGTGCCTCTCCCCGAAATCCCATGGTATGAATGTTTTCCAGGTCCTCACTTTTGATAATTTTACTGGTTGCATGACGTTCAATGGCCACTTGAGCGTCATTGCTGGACATTCCACTTCCATTATCAAGTATCGAAATGAAATCCTTCCCTCCATTTTTAATCACAATAAAAATCTGGTCACTGCCAGCATCGATAGCATTTTCGACAAGTTCTTTAACCACTGAAGCGGGTCTTTCCACCACTTCACCCGCTGCAATTTTATTAATCAGGGCTTCAGGGAGGATTTTGATTTTGTTCATATCAGTAAAGATTGCCGGGAAGTTATTTGTTAGGAATTTTTCAATAATGTCCGGTTAGGTTAATGCAGGAGCTGGAATGGGATCCCTGAATCGTGCTGATAAGAATTAAAATAGAGCTTCTTAGTGAAGCGCAGCGAAAATAAGCCTTGTTTGAGTTCGGTACGAACGAGTTTGGCGTTTTTTCGCGAAGCGAACATAGAAACTCTTTTAATTCTTATGCTAAGAATCAGGGATTTCATTTCAGTGAATGTTCTGCAAAAACCTAACCGGACATTACTGGGAATTTTTAAGTCTGAAGTTATCGATTGTGATTTATGTCCTTAACCTTACCTCTTTTTCATAATCTTTAGTAGTCAGTTGTTAATTTGACTAAAAAAATCAATAATTTCCGGTTAGGTTAATGCAGGAGCTGGAATGGGATCCCTGAGATGTAAACTGGGAGGAGTGAGACTCTCTCAAAGTGAGACAACTTTGAGAGATTAATGGAGGATTTGGCTACTGAATACCATCTTTTAAAATCGTATTCACATTTTTGACTTCGGTTTCTAGTTTATTCAGCAGGTCTGGCATGTTGTCCATGTTTTTCGAGCGACCGTTGTATTCAATTTTTCGGCAGATTTCGGTCATATTTTCTGCAAAAAAGCAGGCACTATTGCCTTTTAACAAATGCGCTGCTTCTTCCATTTTTTTGTAGTTTTTCTGCTCGAATGCTTCCTGTATGGATTCAATCTTTTCAGGGAGCTTATCCAAAAACAGGTTAACCAATGGAACGTACTTATCTTCCATATCATTTCTCAATTGATCCAACCCCTCATAGAGAACCGATGGATGCTTGGATAAGGTTGATATATTCTGTGTTTCATTGATGTTTTTGGGTGAAATTTTAAGCTGGTTGTTGATTATGCTATCCAACTCAATGATATGAATAGGTTTTGACACATAATCATTCATTCCGGCCGCCAGACATTTTTCTTTGTCACCCCGAATTGCACAGGCTGTCATTGCGATGATAGGAATTTTTGGATTTAGAATTGTAACCTGCTTATCACGGATCATGCGGGTCGCGTCCAGACCATTTAATTCCGGCATTTGTATATCCATCAAAACGGTATCAAATTCCTCTTCTTTTAGAATTTCTATCGCTTCCCTTCCGTTACCCGCTATTTTTACTTGATACCCTGCTTTTTTCAGGATGATCGAAGTGACTTGCTGGTTGATAGGATCATCATCAACCAGCAAAATTCTCAGCTTCTTTTTTTGCTCTGGTGTTAATATAGGTAACGAAGGGCGTTCTTTATTTAAGGGGAGCTGTTTCTGGTCTTGATTTTTTAGCAGATTTAAGGTGAACCAGAATTCAGAGCCTTTCCCTTGTACACTTCTGACACCAATTGCCCCTCCCATCATTTTTACCAGTTTTTTTGATATGGCTAAACCCAGTCCGGTACCGCCATATTTTCTGGAAATGGATGAATTTACCTGGGAGAATGATTTGAAAAGTGTTTTGATATTGTCTTCAGGAATCCCGATACCGGTATCTTTGACGGTAAAAAGAATCTCATAGTCATTCATGATGGCTTTTTTTACAGTGACACTGATTTTCACCTCTCCTGATTCAGTGAATTTAATAGCATTACCTGCCAGGTTAAGAAGAATCTGCTTTAATCGTAAAGGATCTCCGATTAAAAGTCGGGGAACTGCTGGTGTAATGCTTGATTTAAAAACCAGCCGTTTCTCTCTAACCTTGAAATAAAGAATACTTGAGATATCACTAAGAATATCTTCGATACAAACAGTGGTGCTTTCCAGGCTCATTTCGCCCGCTTCGATTTTTGAAAAATCCAAAATATCATTGATCAGGTTTAATAAAGACTGAGAGCTGGTTTCAATCGTTTTAGCAAACTTTTTTTGTTCTGCGGACAGGTTTGTACTTAAAAGTAGATCCGTCATTCCAACAACACCATTCATCGGCGTCCGAATTTCATGGCTCATATTGGCCAGGAACTCGCTCTTTAACTGGTTAGACCGATTGGCTTCCTGCTTAATTTTCTCCAGTTTCTTCATCTCTTCTTTATGGTGAGAGAGTTGATGTTGGAGCTGTTTGATGACCCGGCTTTTATTTTTAAGTAGTTGGTTAAGTTGACTTTTTTGATGCTCCAGGTCTTTTTTTCTTTTATAGATTTCAATAAAATCACCCAAATTAGCTGTCATCTTTGGATTAGAATCCTCTGTCGATGAATTGACAGATTTTTGAAACATACTTTCGATGATTTGGTCGAATGAGGAAACTAATACCTCTTCAATTTCTGTTGTTTCTTGTCTCATAAGTATTTACTTTATGTTACGAATTTTGTGGACTCAGTGGTATTACTTTCCACAAACCTTATTTGTGTAGTAAATATAGTTGATTATAGTACGATTAAATTGGGTATCCCCCGCCTATTTACGGGACCTTATACAAAAAGAGATTCAATTGTTATGCCAGTTGTGAAGCCGGGGGAAATGAGGGGCGTGGTCAGGTGGTTTCTAAATTGACAATACTTCTAAAAGCTGTCAAAATCATTGGACATAAAACAACTGAAATATCAATTGACTAAGCTGGATTTTCCCTTTGCCAAACCGCTGGTTTTATCAACCCTTCATTACTTTTAAGAGCTTATGGATCATGTTTAATAAAAACGGTTGGAATCTGTCGATATGGGTAACGCGATCTTTAATTAGTTTCCCTGGAGGTCTTTTTTTTCGTGGTTTACCAAATCTCCGTCTTCTATCCATTGGGGTGATTTTGCTGCTGCTGCTTCCCCTTTTGGTAGGTTGTTCGGATCAGGTTAAGCTGCATCCAGGGGTTGTGACAGAGAGCGTTTTCGGGACGATTCAGGCGCAATCAGGATTCAAGTGTCAAAAACCGTTTATCATTATCCGTAAACATAACAGAACATTAATTAAAACATCATCTGGCTATCTGCACCGAATCTCAGCGGCTTTGGTTCATCCAGATAAAAGCGGGAATTATCTTCTATCGCTGGGTGCTGGCGTTGACCAATTGGATATTATTATTATTGCAGAGGGATTCAAGATGTTTACCTACCAGGTTCAGCGATCGCTGGGTATCAGTAAATATGAGTTAAATGTTAAATTAGTCAATGAACCCAATTGGCATGACCATTTCTATTTTGTCATCAAACCGGTACTCACCGAATTTATTACTGAACAGAGGTATCGTATGCAGCAGATGGGTCAGCTTCAGATTTCCAAGTGGATTGAGACAGTTGAAAAGTCATTTTAATATAGCTTTAAACTACTAGTTTCTATTTAGTGACCCAACGGGCAAGCCCGCACAAAAACAGAAGTAACAAGCTTTAAATCACAGAATCGCGGTAGTTTGGAGCTTGTACTTGCCTGTTTCTCACTTAAAAGGTCCCTGAGCGAAGTCGAAGGGACAAAGTGTTCTGAAAGAGTCTCCTTCGACTTCGCTCAGGGACCTGATTGAAGGTAGTTTGGGGCCTGTTTTTGCCTGCTTGTTACTTAAAAGTTAGATATAAGCCGAGTGCCAAAGGTATGGTTTTTCTGGAACCTTTGAAGCCAGGGATGGCTTCAGGAGCTCCAGGGATGGAGTTTTGCGTTTCCTGAAATACCATACCTTTGGCACGGCGTCTACTGAATAGTCTTAACCTATTATTCCTAAAAATATAATGAAATCAGCAGTTTTGACAGTTACTGAGCTAACCCGGAACATCAAGGATGCGCTTGAAGGCGAATTTAATCAGGTGTATATACAGGGCGAAATTTCCAATCTTGCCCGTCCCAGCTCTGGCCACCTTTATTTCAATCTTAAAGATGATAAATCTCAGATTTCGGGGGTGATGTTTCGCTCGGTTGTCGCAAAAACACGATTTGAGCTGGAAAATGGGTTGGAGGTGATTATCCGGGGACGTGTTACGGTTTATGAACCCAGAGGTGTTTACCAGGTGATTGTTGATAAAGCAGATCCCCTGGGGGCTGGAGCTTTACAGCTGGCTTTTGAACAACTGAAAATCAAGCTGGGCAAAGAAGGATTGTTTGATCCCTCTCACAAAAAGGAACTGCCGTTCATCCCCAAAGGGATCGGAGTTATTACCTCGCCAACTGGAGCCGCCGTACAGGATATTCTTAATATTCTGGATCGGCGATTTCCGGGTCTTCCGGTGTTGATCAACCCGGTACCTGTACAGGGTGTTTTGGCTGCGCCGGAGATTTCAGCGGCGATTAAACAGTTTCAGGATATACCGGAAATTGATCTATTAATTGTGGGTCGGGGGGGTGGTTCTATTGAGGACCTTTGGGCTTTTAACGAGGAGGAGGTTGTTAGAGCAATTTATAAGTCAACCATTCCTGTTATTTCAGCCGTCGGTCATGAGACGGACTTTACCATCGCCGATTTTGTAGCTGATTTAAGAGCACCAACACCTTCAGCTGCAGCGGAACTGGCGGTTCCGGTTAAAGAGAATCTAAAATTACAGGTGAATGAGGTTTCAAGGAAATTGGAAATGCGGGTAACGCAAAAAATCAAAAATCAATTTGAAAAAATTGAATATTTCCAAAAACGGCTGCGTTCTCCTCAATGGATTGTTCAAAGCCAGATGCAAAAACTCGATGAAGTTTCTGGCAGACTTACCCATCAGATGGAAAGCAGGCTTCTGCAGAGTGAAACGTCATGGAAGGGTCTGAACCAACGACTTCTGCTGAAATCACCGATGAATCCAATTCAATTGGGTAAGTTACATATTCGGGATTTGAGGCAACAACTCGTACAGAATATTGAAAAAAATCTGGAAAAGAGAAAAAGCCGACTCACCGAATTGACCCATGTTTTGGATACGGTTAGTCCTATCTCCGCTGCGGCCAGAGGGTATGCTGCGATCAGTAATAAGGAAGGGTCGTTGATTACTTCGATATCGCAGGTTTCAGAAAAATCGGATTTTAAAGTTCATCTAACCGATGGTGTCTTAAAGAGTAAAGTTGAGAAGATTATTCCCCGTCATACAAAAAAATAGATCTCACAAGCAGATTTTTTACATTTGTATCGACTGACTCATTGTTTGAATATTTTTTTAGTTGAATAATGAACGGATTGAAAACTAACTGCTGGTAGCTAATTTTTCACAAACCAATTTGTTTTATAGGCGTAACTAAAAATGGCAAAAAATATTACACCCAGAGAAAAGAATTTTCCCCAATGGTACCAGGATGTAATCGCTGCAGGGCAATTGGCTGACCATGCACCGGTGAAAGGCTGTATGGTTATTCGACCGGATGGTTATGCAATTTGGGAATCCATGCAGGCCAAACTAGACCAGATGTTTAAGGATACCGGACATGTGAATGCCTCATTTCCACTTTTAATTCCAGAGAGTTTTATCACCAAGGAGGCCGAACATGTCGAAGGATTTGCTCCGGAATTGGCTATTGTCACAAAAGCAGGAGGCAAAGAGCTGGAAGAACCGCTGGTCATTCGTCCGACCTCAGAAACAATGATCGGCCATATGTACGCCAAGTGGGTGCAGAGTTATCGGGATCTTCCTTTGCTGATCAATCAATGGTGTAGTGTGATGCGCTGGGAAAAACGGACGCGGCTCTTTTTAAGAACGTCCGAATTTTTATGGCAGGAAGGGCATACTGCCCATGAAACAGCTGAAGAGGCCGAAGAAGAAACATTAAAAATGCTGGAAG
>Ga0307989_1001683_pt1 | contig 11449 bp, 11 predicted proteins | sample EllFjometagen185_FD_203164 | JGI IMG/M metagenome (GOLD analysis project Ga0307989, IMG submission 203164) | Marine microbial communities from Ellis Fjord, Antarctic Ocean - #185 | ecosystem: Environmental > Aquatic > Marine > Unclassified | place: Southern Ocean | collected 2014-10-08 | reverse complement strand
TGGCTCTGGCGTGATGGATTATCTCTCAGTACCAGATTTCCCCACAGATACAAAGGGCACTCAGTTTGGTACACCCGGTGGTTATATCCCTGGTGGAGATATCAGTAAACTCAAGCCAATCACCTCTTTCGGAGACAAATTTTTCCGCGATGGTGTTAAAGAGAGTGTCAAGCATTCTTGGTATGAAGGTGACAGTAATCTCCATCCATATAAAGGTGAAACTGAACCTCACTATACAGATTTTGAAGACGATGGCAAATACAGCTGGGTGAAGGCACCTACCTTCCTGGGTAAACCTGCTCAGGTTGGTCCATTGGCTAATGTCCTGAACATGTATGCACAAGGTCATGAGACGACTCAAAAGGTCGCCGGTGTTGCCTTTGCCAAAATAAAAGCCATCACAAAATCCAGTTCTGATATTCCAATCAGTGTACTGCACTCCACACTAGGTCGTCATGCGGCCCGTGCTATTAGAACTGCTGTACTATTTGAAGAACTCGAGAAAAACTATGATCTTCTGATTAATAACATCGCTGGTGGCGATATGACCACCTTTAACCCACCCGTCTTTCCCAAGGGTGAGCAGCAGGGTTTTGGTTTTCACGAAGCACCTCGCGGTGTTCTTTCTCATTGGATTGTTATCAAAAATGGTAAAATCGAGAATTATCAGGCCGTGGTGCCTTCCACCTGGAATGCTGCACCTCGAAATGATGATGATGCAGTAGGTCCTTATGAGGCTTCACTCATGGGTAACCCCATTGCAGATGAGGAAAAACCATTGGAGGTCTTGAGGACCATTCACTCTTTCGACCCCTGTCTGGCATGCGCAATTCACCTGCATGACAACAAGCGCAAGGATATTTCGAAAGTCCATGTTCTCTAATTCAGAGGTGGTCGTTCTGGGCCTGGGCAATATCCTCATGGAAGATGAGGGTGTTGGGGTTCATGCGGCGAACCACCTCGAGAAACACTATAAATTCAAGCCAGAAATCGAGATCGTTGATGGGGGTACCAGCGGTCTCGATCTTTTGACCTTTTTTGGGCCGGAAAAATCAATACTCATCATTGATGCTGTCAATTTTGACATGGACCCTGGTACTGTCGCCAAGATCGAAGACGATGCCATTCTGGCTCAACTAGATCCCAAAATATCCCTTCATCACCTCGGTCTATCCGATCTGATAAGTGTGGCTGAACTGGTTGATAGAAAAGCCAAACGCATGACCTTGTTAGGCATTCAACCTGAATCAATGGAAAATCTGGATCTGGAAATGACACCGACCATTCGGGCTGTCTTTGACAAATTGATAAAAAATGCGCTGATAATTCTGGAGGAGTGGGGGATAGAACACCAGAAATGCTAATCCACTCGCTCTAGCATATCAACAAATACCTTGGCTTGATATTTGAACACTTGAGTATTATGAAAATCTTCAAAAACATTTCCCTCTTCCAAATATTGCTATATCTCATCGCTGCACATTCCTTTTTTGTGGGCATTGCGTTGATTGTTTTACCTTTCGGAATCCTCTCGTGGTTTGGGTTTACTGTTGATCCTTATCGCTTCTTTTCCACTCAGGGAGGTGTCTTTCATGTTGTCATGACTATTGCTTATATACTTGCAGCCCGCAAGCCCCTGGAAGAGAAAAGTCTCATCATTTTTATTATTCTGGCCAAGTGGATTGCCTTCTTCTTTTTGGGTTTCTATTTCCTCTTCTCAGAGATGGTTCCCGTTATCGCTATTTCTGCTGTGAGTGATGGTTTGATGGGATTACTGGTGATGGTTTTCTTCCTTGAACTGTATCCTGAGGAGGATGTGGTTGACTGATCAATCTCTCCCAAGAATAGTTATTACTGGAGCATCGGGGTTCATTGGTAGGCATTTTGTCGAAACCTACCAGGATAAATTTCAAATATTTGCAATCGCCCGACGGAGCCAACAGGAAGTTGGGATACCCCGCCACAAAAATATCACCTGGTTTCTAGCCGATGTGGCTGATCGGGAAAACGTTCATGATGTCATCAGTGAAATTCAGGAAAGCGGGGGAGCAGACTATTTTATTCATCTCGCTGCCTTTTTCGACTTTTCCAATGAGCCCAATGATGAATACGAGCGCACCAATATTCTGGGCTCAAAAATTATATTCGAAGAAGCGGCCTGCCTGGGACTCAAAAGATTTATTTTTGCCAGCTCGCTTGTTGTATCTGAATTTCCTCCAAATGGTGTCAGGCTAACCGAGCAAAGTTCACTAGATGCAGATTTTCCGTATGCTGTCACCAAAATTGCTGGAGAGGCCATGGCCCGAGAGTGGTCTGAGACCTACCCTTGTACGGTTGTGCGCTTTGCCGCTGTTTTCAGTGATTGGTGTGAATATGGACCGCTGTACAAATTCTTGGATACCTGGTCAAATGGATCCTGGAAATCAAGAATTTTAGGTGGAAACGGAGAATCATCGGTTCCCTATATCCACATCGTTTGTCTCGTGCGAATGTTGAAATCCATTCTTGATCAAACTGAGAAACTCAAGCCCTTTGACGTACTTATTGCCAGTCCAGATGATAGCACAAGCCACCAGGAACTATATGATTTAAGTACGAGATTTGTCTTTGGTCATACGCGCAGATCCATTCACATGCCTGTATTTCTGGCGCGGTTGGGCGTATATCTCATGGATTTTGCAGGGCGGTTAATTGCACGACGTCCCTTTGAGCGACCCTGGATGATGAAATATATTGATGAGCGGATGGATGTGGATGCGTCTTATACCAGGAATGAGTTGGATTGGGAAGTGATTCAACGCTACCGACCAGAGCGCAGAATATTGCATGTCATCGAGCATATGAAAACCTTCCCGTCTGAATGGCATCAGAAGAATACCATGGCCCTGTATAAAACACCTGAGAGACCCAATTTAGAGATTTCTGAAGCACTGGTGCAGTTGGAAGATCAAATCCTTACTGCCTTACATAATCAGATTATGAATGGTGATCCCAAACGCTATGTTTCCTACAAGAAAATGGATCCTGAAAAATTGGCGTGGTATCTAGGTATAGTTTACAATCTCCTCAAGGTCTCAGTTCGCACGGGTGATCGTTTATCCATGTCCAACTATGCACGTTTTATTGCGAGTATTCGAATCCATGAAGGGTTTAAATTATCCGAGGTTGTGGATGTTTATGAAACACTGGCTGAATTAGTCATTCAGCAACTTCTTGATTTTGAATCAGTCAAGCATCTCGAAGAACGAATTCGTGATGATATCGATCTCACCATTCAGATGGCCGTAGATGAGATCGAAGATGCCTACGATATTGCGCAAGCTCCCGCCTCCTATATTCGATTCCATAATAGATAGTCCTGTTGGTCATTGATGAAATCAATGATGCATGTGAGAATGCTAGGCGCCACTGAGAGTCGTTAGGCGATCAGTTCAGCCAACTCCGCTTGGCAGGTATGACAAAACTTATCTAACTTTTGATCCATTTCTTCAACATAGGTGGTTGAAACCATGACGCAACCTGGTTTCAAGCAGTGCTTTATGCCAAAGGCATGACCTAACTCATGGATCAAACATTTTAACAATCTATCAAAATACAGCTCTGGATCTTCAGCTAAACCATACCGGCTATTATGTAGGCGATGGCCAGAAACCAGGGCTGCTGAGCCCCCGAGGTAAGCTTGTCCAAAGATGTAACTCAAAACTGGGATGAACAAATCCAACTCAGTAATACCCACAATCTTATTTTCATCACCATCTATTGCGACGAGTTTCTGAATGATTTCATTGGCATTGTACTGGGATCGTACTGGGTTGAAGTAAGGGGTCATGTCAAAGGGGTGAGTACTTAAATGCGTTTCCATTTTGAAGCGACGACTGATGATGGATAGCATTTTTTCTAGCTCATCCACAGCGGAAAACTGGAGGGGAATAATCTTGATCACAGACACGTGTGGAATCCTGATCTAGTCTATTTAGCCTTCTCGATTTTGTATTTCTTGATCTTGCTATATAGAGTTACACGGTCAACACCTAGGGCTTTAGCAGCCTGAGAAATATTCCAGGTATATTTATTAAGAATATTTTCAATATGATGGCGTTCCATATCCTGGATGGATTCCCAGGTTGGTTTATCAATGTTCTGCTCAAAGGGGAGGTCCTTTAATTGGACGGTATCACCATTGCCGATGACAATGGCTCTTTCGATGAGATTCTCTAATTCACGGACATTGCCCGGGAAGGCATAATTTTGTAGGGCCTTGGCCGCTCGCTTACCGATATGACGCGTGCCTTTATTCATTTGCTCGGCATAGACCTTGACAAAGTGTTCAGACAGTAGCTTGATGTCTTCCACACGCTCACGCAATGGCGGTATGTTGATTGAAAATACATTCAATCGATAATAGAGGTCTTCCCTGAACTCACCATTTTTAACCATCGTGGTCAGGTCTCGATTGGTAGCACAAATCACCCTGAAGTCAGATTTGAATTCTCGGTTTCCACCCACTCGGGTAAACTGTTTTGTTTCCAGAACTCGTAATATTTCAATCTGCATCTTCATGGAGATGGTAGAAATTTCATCCAGGAAAAGCGTGGCTCCATCTGCCATTTCAAATTTTCCTTTGCGGGCGTATTGAGCACCTGTGAAGGCCCCTCGCTCATGCCCAAAAAGTTCACTCTCCATGAGGTTCTCAGCAATGGCTCCACAATGCACAGTGACCATGGGGAAAAAACGTCGGGATGAGTTCATATGAATGGCTTTAGCAATAAGCTCTTTGCCAGTCCCACTATCGCCATTAATAATGACGGTGGAATCAGTTTCTGCGACAACTCTCACCTGCTCTAAAACATTTTGAATGCCTTCACTATCACCAATGATATCCTCAATGTTCACCAGACTTTTAATACGATCCTGGAGTGACAAGTTTTCCTGGCTGAGCTGAATAGACTTGCTGGCGTTTCGAATAATATGAGTGACGGCGTCAGGATCGAAAGGTTTACAGACATAATCGTAAGCTCCATCCTTTAAAGCCTGTACAGCTGAATCAACCGATGCGAAAGCCGTCATGATGATGACAATGGTATCTTCATTAATGGATTTAATACGACGATTGAGCTCCAGGCCGTCCATCCCAGGAAGTTTGATATCGATGAGGATAATATGAAAATGAAAGGCTTCGATTTTTTTCAAGGCTACTTTGGCATCTTCAGCAGTGTCTACGTTATAGCCATCCTCAATAAACCAGTTGGATAGTGAATCCCGTACTGAGAGTTCGTCATCGACTACTAATATCGAAAGGTTATTGTCCATCATCAGCCCTCCCAGAGCTAAGTTCAAAAGTGAATTTTATTGAGGTTCCAGCCCCTGGAGCTGAATCAACAGCTACTTTGGCATTGTGCAGTTCCAAGATGCCATACGTGACGGCCAATCCCAATCCGATACCCGACATTTCCTTCTTACTTGAGAAAAAGGGCTCAAATATGTGCTCCTGGTCCTCCTCAGAGATACCAATGCCATTGTCCTTGATTTCAATGGTGACATGCTCAATATCAGGATTATAACTGCGGTAAGTCACCTGACTATCTGGTCCAGGGCTTACGGCCTCCAAAGCATTTGTGAGGACAGCCAGACAGGCCTGGATGATTTGATTTCCATTGCCACGAATCTGATCTCTACTGGCAGCGAAATCAGTAGCCAGCGTCACATCTGAGATCTGGAAACTATGCTGGATGAGTTGTTCCGTCTCTGTGAGTACTTCATTGATTTTTACTTCATCGAATTTCTCACTGCCATCCCTGGAGAAATTTAGTAGTCCCTTGACAATGTTGCCACACCTTGTGGTTTCCGATTGGATCATCTCGAGATGTTTTAAAACAGCGGCTTTCCTCTCGTCAGTCAGTACAGGAGCCTGCAGAATCCTTGACACGAGCTTAGCATAGGTTAATACCCCGGCCAGTGGATTGTTAATTTCATGTGCAACAGAAGAGGAGAGACGTCCCAATGAGGCAAGTCGTTCAATCTGATAAATTTCGTTTTGGGACCTGGCTATGTCTTCTGATTTTGTCCGCACCATGGTTTCTAGCTCATTGGACCACTGATGCAATTCTCGACTGCTTTCGTTGATGGATTCCAACATGGTATTGAGTGCCAAGCCTACGTAGTGGATATCAGTCAGGTCATTGGGGTTGAGAGTTACTCGAACTGATAAATTCCCTTCTGATACTTCGCGGCTGGCATCTACAATTCGTTTGAGTGGTTTGTGAATGCGGCGTTTGACGAAAAACAGCAAAGCACCCATTGTCAGCATCAGGAAAAGGAAGAAGAAACCAAAATATTCATACAGCAGTTGACTTAAGGTTTTGTCTATTTCATCGAGAGGTAATTCAATCTCAAGGAATCCCAAAACCTCTGAACCGATATGTGTCTGGTGACAACCTGAGGATCGGCATTCTGGCGTTGACATAATGGGTGAAAGAACAATCATGCTTCTACCCTTTGCAGCGTCTCTGTTGTAGACACATGTTGCAGGCATGCCCCACTGGCCTGGGTCAACTTCACTGTGACAGTGGGAGCAGGGTGTCATTGGCTCTTGCCCTATACCAGAGGTTAGAGCATCTGGGGAAAAATGTCGAACCTCACCTTCATCATTGTAGATGCGGATGGCACCCACACCAGGAACATCCTGGATATTTGTGATAGCTAGGGTGATTTCAGCATGGTCTTCGCGGATCATACTGGAACGTATACTCAGATCAACCATGGCAGACATCCTTTTACCACAGCGTGTCATAACATTTTCAAGATAATTGTTTGATAAAGAGAAAATTAACCAGGCCAGAAATACAAAGAGGAGTAGGGACATGGAGAGCAGTAGGCGAAGGAGATGGGTGTAAAGAGATTTTGTCTGGAATAGATTTCGCCAGGCAAGTTTCGAGTGACTCTGGTTCTCATTACTTTGCAATGACTCTGGTTCCATGCGGACCTCAAGCTAACAATTCGGCTGTTTTATTAAGAGCAATAGTTAACTAAGCATAATACATGCCAGCTAACAGATGTAAGCCAGGCTGTCACTAACCTCATGGAGGTATTTTGAGAAGGCGCTTTTGGTTACCAACGACCGACGCAGAAGGGCATGTGGGGTGTCATCATCTTTATTGTGGATGAGCACATCGAAGCGGTGAATATCCTTTTCAGCCAGTTTTAAATAGTCATCCCTTCTTAGAAATTCAATTTCAAGTGGGCTGTCTACCACGGCCAACTCTATAAACCAGAGATCCTCTTCAGGACTCAAATATAGGTGTGTATCCTGAATGTGAGTGGAGTTGAACATGGGGTTGACTTGAATAATACTCCCTGGTACAGGAGTCCGAAGATAGATAATATCATCTGCCATTTGAAGCCAGGCAAAGCATTGTCTCTGAAGCAGAGATATACCTACCTTGGGTGTAAGAATATTTTGAACTGATGAGAAAAGTTGCCACATAAAAGCATCCATCCCAAGATGAACCCTCCCTTTTCCAGTTCGCTTTATCCAGAAGTGTCTATTAATAAATTGCAGACCGGCTGTAAACTGGATAACCGATGATTCAGGGTTTCGAATATTCAGGAGGGTGGATTCAGCTGTTTTTCCAGGATGATGATTTCTTTTCATCATCTCCGCATTAAAATCACATAAATCGCAGTTTTGATTCAGAGGACAAAGCTGATATTCGACAGATCCAGCGTCCATCCAAATACATTTATGTGATTCCATCTTTGGCCGAATGCCTTGCTTCTTAGAGACATCAGAAGGGGAATCCTGAGCTACGCAGGAATCCCCTTCAAGTTGCTTAGTTTGTTTGTTTAGTGTCACTTCGCCGCGTCAATAAATTCAGATTGAAACTCTTCCCAAATTTCAGGGGAGAGCGCTTCCAAGACTTTATTTTCAATCTCACCACCCTCTTGCAATAAGATAGGCTGGGCTGTCAGATCATATTTCCGTTCAGCGAATGCCAGGACATCACGCAGTCTGGCTTGCTCCTGCTGAATCCAATCCTGAGCTTTTTCACCAATGATGAGCATGGCTTTTTCTACATCCCAGCGTTTGGGTGCCATATCAAATAACCAGTTCTCGGTGAAATCATTGCTGGTTCTCTTGCTGAATTTATGCAGCGCTTTTTTATTTATTGAATTCAGGGTTCCAGTCACAGGAGAATAAACTCGCAGACTTTTACCTTTGCTCATGAGTGTGGCGAGATGATCACCCCTCTCGATATTTTCACCACTAGCTTTGTGGAGTTGCAGAGAAACAGGACCTGTCAAAGCCGCCAGGAAGTCATCAATTCCAACTTGAACTTGACCAGCAGTTTTCAGATATGCCCAGGTATGGGTTTTGTCAAAGAAAACCCCACGCGGCAGGCGAACCTTGGACAATGAAAAGAGGGGGCCTTCCACCTCTTTCAGGTAGGAGTAAAAGGGGACGAACATCAAGAAGAAGCTTATGATGAGTAAATACTCAATCCCTTTGGTTGCAAACATATCGGTATAAAAGAAACTAGGCATGATTGTGTTACCTTATTTTGTCGTTGCGGTTGCTGTCATGGATTCCATGGTTCTTAACACGGGCATACGGGTAAGCACCCAGCGAAAGATCCAGATCTGTACAAAGAGGATGGCGACGGTTACTACGATTTCCATCCAGGAGGGGATGTAGCGAGGAATTTCATCCCAACGAAAAGCGATCACAGACACATTCATACGATTGAGTACAATCCCAATCAGTGCCATGATGGATGCAAGTTTGATAGTGAAGGGCGTTCCCAATCTGACCCCTCTGACAAAAAGTAGCAGGGGGACGAGGACGAAGCCGATCAGTTCTACCATATACCAGACTCCCATGGGTGTCAAGAGATACCCTAGGGTGTGATTATGTACAGAATCGACGATTTTGAGAAAGAAATACACGAACATGGCGACGGCGCAAACTCTGGAGAGTCCCCGGATCATAATGTTATGGTTCTCATCACTATCCTTGTCTAATTGATAGGCGAAGACCTTTTGTAAGATACTTCCCTGAAAAATCACCATACTCAAGCCTGCAAAGATGCTTGAAATGAAGAATAAGGTGGGGATAAATTCTGAGTACCAGAGTGGATGAATCTTGCCTTTTGCCATCAGAAATAGAGCGCCTAGACCTGACTGGTGCAGGGTGGAAAGTGTGATCCCGAAAACAACTGCACCGATGGTCAGACGCTTGAGATTTCGACGTGCTCGTTCTGAACCTAACCATTCAGCTACAGTTGGAGAAAATTCGATGAGCTGAGCCACGATATATAACATGAAGTGCCAGGCGACCAGGAATAGAATACTACTAGTCCCAAATGAGTTGCCAATGATGGGGTTAATAATGTTCCAGGGTTTTCCCAGGTCGAGAATCAAGGCAATGGCATAAAAAGTATACGCTAGAAATCCGTTCAATACAGTGACTCGAATCAGAGGTTTATATTTTTCCAAACCGAGGATATACACCATGAATGTTAAAACATAGGCACCACCAGCAAATGCTACTCCCGTGACGACATTAAAACCTTTCCAGAGTCCCCAGGGCATGGTCTGGGTCACATTTGATACAGCGGAAAGTCCATACATGAAGCGGATAACGATGATGACTACTGCGACGATAACCGTTGGTATAGAAATCATGTTAAAGATGGTCCATGGATTACCACGGGGCTTTAACTCAGAGAGAAAAAACTTCCAGGTACTGGTCGGGCGAGTATAGGTTTCAGCCAAGACGTTATCACTCATGATCAGCTCCTCCCATGTCTTCTTTTTCGTCTTTTTTGGTTGCTTCTCTCAAACCCATAAGGAGTGCTGGCCAGAGAACAAATACGGAAGGAACACTATATAGAAATCCCTTTGTTAGCTCTGGGTAGGGTTTGGTTTCAAGATCCGTCTTAAATCCCAGTTCCTCAAAAGGAACAGGGGAGATATTTAGCCAGGAAGTTCCACCGGCTTCATATTCACCATATACATGATCCACATAGTTATCTGGATCTTCAATAATTCTGCGATGCGCTTCGTGGAGAATTTCGCTGCGCTTTCCGAAGGTCAGTGCTCCAGCGGGACAGTTATCGACACAGGCTGGTGTTTCACCTTGCTTCAGTTTGTCAAAACACATCTGGCATTTGCCAATTTTTGGATTGTTGTTGTCAAACTCGAACTTGGGGATATCAAATGGGCAGGAGACCATACAGTACCGACAGCCCATGCATTTACCCTCTGTCCAGGTCACAGGACCTTCTTTTTGCTTTTTCATTGCCTGAGTGAGACAGGCTGAAGCACAGGCTGGTTGGGCACAGTGCATACATTGATGTTTTGTGTAAACCTCGCCAACACTGGTCTCGTGTGCGTTGATTACAGACCACTTATTAGGCTCTAATTCACGTTTTACTTCGCTATCTGGATAGTCTTCTGGTTCTGGCAAGTCATGCGCTGTTGCACAGGCAAATTCACATTCCTGACAACCCTCACAAAGAGAGATATCGTGGAGAATGGCAAAGAATTCTTCCCGGTCTGGTTCAGGTTTAGATTTAGCCAACGCAGAGGCACCGCTCAGACTTGCGCCAGCAACACCTAGAGTTTTTAGAAATTCTCGTCTATCAATTGACATGGTTATTTATCCTTACAATTTCGACTTAGATTTATTTGGAAGAGGATTCATCAGGAATCATGGATCAGTTCTTGGTTGGATGGATCAAGGATGAGCTTCTGAAATGAGCCCCACAAGCCCTTACCTGCGAATGCAAGAGCCCCATCCGCTATATCACCACCTTCTTGGAGTAATGCCAAACCTCGTTCAGCATGTGGTGGTGCAAACGAATGGGCAAAGAAATCTCGTATCCTGGCGACCTCGGCTTTCAACCAGGCGGAGGTACGCGTTCCACGATAGAGACGGGGGGTTTCATTCTCCCAGTTGGATGGCTCAAGCTGCACAAGCCAACCAGCAGCATATGGATCCCGGTGAACAACACTAGGGTTTTGCAGGGCAATAGAATTGATCTTTTTGATGGTCCCGGAGATGGGAGCCGAGATCACAAGCGTCTTGCCCTCATGAGAAATATGAAAAAGGGGATCTCCCTGTTGAACGTCCTCGCCCTGTTCTGGGATTTGGATATTTGTTAATACCCCAGTTAGACCATTGAGAAATGCATCAATGCCAACTTTAGCAACTCCATTAGACTGCAGATGTGCCCAGCTATGGGTCGGGCTAAAATAAACCCCTTCCGGTGAAGCGATTCGATTGGATTTAAGTTGATACGTTTTCTGCATAACGATGGGTGAATCGCTGATGACCTGATATCGCTTCCTATCTGAGTACCAGGAAATTGAGATTGCGATAGCAGCAAATAAGAAAACTAGTAAGACGACCATGATGAACCTCCATTTTTAGTTCACCTCATCTAATCCA
>Ga0307989_1001682_pt1 | contig 11454 bp, 13 predicted proteins | sample EllFjometagen185_FD_203164 | JGI IMG/M metagenome (GOLD analysis project Ga0307989, IMG submission 203164) | Marine microbial communities from Ellis Fjord, Antarctic Ocean - #185 | ecosystem: Environmental > Aquatic > Marine > Unclassified | place: Southern Ocean | collected 2014-10-08 | reverse complement strand
TTAAACGTCTGTCTGGCGATTGGGCTGAAAAATATGGGCACCCCATTCTTATGGTCGAGACCTTCGTTGATCCTAAGCGGTTCTATGGCGGCGTTTACCGTGCCAGTAATTGGCACATGGTCGGTTACACAAAAGGTTTCAACCGAATTACCGGAGGTTATTCTCGCCAAACAGAACAAAAGAAGATGTTGTTTCTTAAGCCACTGCACCGGTGCGCGCAAACCATTTTATCTCAAGATAAATTAAGTCATCACTTCAATTTAGGCGAGGTAAAAATGAAAATCACAGCTGCTCATATGCGATCACTACCGAGTTTTTTCAAAGAGATCACCGATCCGCGCCGACCGCAAGGCTTGCGGCACCGGCTTCCAACGGTACTGGGAATTGCTGCGGGTGCTATACTCTGTGGTATGAGGAGCTATGAATCCATATTTGACTGGGCCGAAAGTCTGACTCAAAAGGCTAGGGAACGTTTCGGATGTCGCTATGAAAAGGGGCTCCATGATGTACCGAGTCTTAGTATCATCAGAGATGTACTGGTAAGAGTAGATCCGTTGGAACTGGATGCGGCGTTGCGCCGCTGGAACGATTCATACGCAAAAGAGGATAGTAGCCTTGCGCTTGATGGCAAAGTGATGTGCAACGCCATTGATGAATCAGGTCGCCAAACTCAAATCATGAGCGCGGTCGGGCATAATACGGGGATTTGTTACACCCAAAAAAAGTTGGAACGCTACCGGTAGGCAACGGTTCGGATCGCGTTAAACAAACCAATGAAATTAAATTCGCGCCAAAACTGCTGGATGAGATTGCTATTGAGGGCAAAGATATCACGAGTGATGCGCTGCACACCCAGAAAGACTTCGCCCACTATTTAGTAGATGAAAGGAAAGCACACTATTTTTTTTGTGTTAAAAAGAATCAACCTACTTTGCTGGAGGACATTGAATATCTTTATTCCAACACCGCGCGGCCAGCTGATTATGAAGACGCTGTTTCAATAGCGCACGGTAGGATCGAAGTCAGAAGGATTTGGACTACAACGGAATTGAATGACTATTTACAATTTCCACATGTCGCCCAGGCCTATAAAATTGAACGGGAGATAACGAACAAAAAAAGCGGAGAGACATCACTTGAGATCGCTTATGGTGTGACGAGCAGGAGCGCCTCGGATATCAGTCCTCAAAAGATTTTACACACGGTACGAGGACATTGGTCAATTGAAGTATCTCACTATATCATTGACTGGATATACGATGAAGATCGCTCAACTATCCGTACGGGACACGGCCCGGAAAACATGACACGACTCAGGCGATTTGCTATCGGATTGGTGAAATCAAAGGGTGTTAAAAATATATCAAAGAAAATGAGGCAACTGAACAAGAATACACATTCAGTTTTGACCTACTTGAAAATTTTAAACAACATTCAAACACCTTGTAGGGCATAGCGTGCCGAGTTAGAACAAATTAGCCGTGTGATTAGGATAACAATGCTTGCTTTAAATAGACGAGACAAAAATGATGATTTGTAAGATTGCATGTTTTTGTTCCTCAATTCAGTTTTTCTGTTATTTCCGTCCTAACAGGTCTTTTTTTAAACTATGTGAAGTATCTTAATGTGTGGGTTCAATATAATTAACTTGGAAATTTATTTTGAGAGGTATTTGGGTCTAAAGATATTCCCTAAAACCCTGTAATGTCAAGATATAGTCCTTGATTTTTTAACTTATGTCGTGAACAGGGAAAAAGAAATCTGTCAAAGGTTACTATCAGACGATATACGTTTTCGAATTGAAGAAATTTTTGTCGTGAATGTATTTGCGTTTGTTGTAAACTTGGAAAAAAAGACGGTCCTGTTACGAAAATACTCCTTTGGAATGTGTATCAAACGAAAATTTTCAGCCCAAATCCCAGCCCCAATACAATCATTTCAACAACACAATAATCTTCGAATGCTCCAATAAGAAATAATCAGCCCATTCATAGCTCCAGGAAAGCCCACTTTGTAGTTAACAGAAAGTAACTTAATGAAACTAACGATACAAGCATATGCCCTTAACAATACTACGTCAATCAATAGATTAGCTATGATTTGATGTAGTTACAGCAAGTGATACAACTGATGTGAAATAAATAGAGGTTGAATGGTGGAGGTGGTGTGATTTTCCCCCCTTTTTACTAAGTTAAATCTTTATTGTAATGCTATAAATACAAAAAATTGGAATAGAGCAAGAATATTGGAATAAGGAGATACCTTTAATCAAGGGCGTCCCTGCTTTCACACTCTAAATCTAGCAGTTGACGAATCCTTCTTGGATCACTATTCTCTTACTTAGAAATTCAGTATTATATTGAAGACTTTGACTCAATTAAAGCTGAAAACATAAAATTACCTAATTATTTACTATTAATATCCCTCATTCAGCTAAACATTTTGTCATTCCCGCGAAAGCGGGAATCCAGGGTATTATTAAAAATCCATAGTTACGTTCTGGATCCCCGCTTTCGCGAGGATGACAATGTTAAAGAAGAATGGGATGTCAAATGTACCTAATCATATAAAATTAAATTGTTATTATGATCAGAACAGGCGATAAAAATTTAATTACAGATGTTCCAGGAATTCAGATCGGTAACACCCATGACGAGAAGCTCCGAAGTGGTGTGACCGTTATCAAACCTGACCATCCGGCAGTGGCAGCTATCGACGTCCGTGGAGGAGGTCCGGGAACACGGGAAACAGAAGTGTTGGGGGCAGACTGTCTGGTGGATTATATTCACGCCATCGTATTAAGTGGTGGTTCTGCATTCGGCCTGGATGCAGCCGGTGGAGTTATGTCATACCTTGCTGAAAGGAAAATTGGTTTTGAACTGGAAGCAGAAGAAAATTGGGGACAGGCGAATTATGCTTGACAGAAAGAATACAAATTGAGATTTAGACTTAAGCAACAAAGTCATTATTGGATTAACCAACGGCAAAATGAGGACTTTATGGCCAGAATACCCAGATTAATAAACGAATCGGAACCAACGGTCTATCATATCATGTCCAGGACCGCTTTGGATGGGTTTCCCTTGGGAGATGTTGAGAAAGACTATCTTTTAGATTTGATTAAAAAGATCAGCAAGTTGTATTTTATAGATATCCTTGGCTTTACAATTATGTCCAACCACTTCCATATTTTGTTAAGAATGTATCCGGAGAGCGGTTTTTCAGATCAGGAAATCAGAACGAGATTGGAAGAGTTCTACCAGAGAGATAGAGTTGTCAACGATGAGGTTATTTTAAAATATCGGAGCAAACTGGGAAACCTTTCCGAATTTGTGAAGGAGATCAAGCAGGGGTTCACAAGATACTACAACAAAGAGCATAAGCGTCGCGGTTTCTTCTGGGGACAACGATTTAAAAGTCTGATTGTAGAGAACGGCGAAACCGTGATTAATTGTCTGGCATACATCGATTTAAATCCCATCAGGGCAAACATGGTGGATCGCCCGGAAGACTACAGATGGTGTTCGCTTGGTTATCTCCTGCAAACCGGCAATAAGGACAATTTACTGTCCTTGGAATTTGGTGTTCATGGCGAGGTAACGCTCAATTTGAAAGAAAAAATTGAGCGTTACCGAAGATTCGTTTACGAAATTGGCAGCGTGGAAACAGATAAAGGAAAATCAATTGACAAGGAGATTTTGGAAAAGCAACAGAAAAAACAATTCAAGGTTACGAAAGCGGATTGCTTTAAATATCGCACCCGGTATTTTACCGATTCCGGCGTGATTGGCTCCAAAAAGTATGTCTTTGAGAATTACAAAAGATTCAAGGATTTGTTCAACTCTAAAAAAGAAAAAATCCCCAAGCCGATAAAAGGTCTTGACGGTGTATTTTCTTTGAAACGATTGTCAAACGCTGTTAGTTGAGAACGATTTAAAAGTCTGATTGTAGAGAACGGCGAAACCGTGATGAAGGGTCTAAGTGGACGTTGCGTCATTTGAGTCCTTTACAAGCGAATGATGTGAATGGCACATTGTCCTGCAAATTCTTTTACCGGTGGTCTTACTTCACCAAATAACTTTAACATCATAAGAGTTAAAAACTTTATCTGCGGATATCAAGGGCAAATTATCAAGTTGTGATTGCGCAATTATTATTCTATCAAAAGGGTCTTTATGATGGAGCGGCAGTTTTCCGGCTTTATAAGCATGATAATTATTGATATTCAGTGAATCTATTCGATTCTTTTTTAGTTCACTTTCTATGACGGTGTCAGTTATTCAAATGGAATTAAAATAGTGCAAGAGTTTATTTTTGGTGATATTTCTTGATGGGCAGGATGGACTTAATTCTCTTTTGGCAGGATTTCTTCTAATTTGGTTTCGAAATCTTTGCTGTCAGCCAATAGGCCAGTAAAAACATATGGGATTTTTTTGCTTGCAAGTTTTCTTTTGAATGCTTCATAAACATCATTGAAATCCCCTGCGCTCCTGATGTGTTTTTTACCATTCATCCATACATAAACTATTTTTTTTAGTTCAGGAGAGAAAGCAAAAAACATCCTGTACCGCGGGGGGAGCGGTTTTTTTACTCTTCGGAACAAGTTGTACTTCTTTCCTATATAGTTGCTGATATTGAAGTGTTCATTGTCTGGATATGCAGGAACTAGCTTATATAAAATTTCAAAATATAAAGCTAGTTCAAGTGTGGATTTGTGCTCAAGGTAGGTATCAGTGTTTTTTTCCTTTCGGGCAGTTACTGTTTTCTCAAGCTTGTCAATTCTTTTTTTAAGAATCGGAAGCCAATAGAGCCCCCACCCATTAACCTTAATCTCCATTCTAAAGTTCAACTCCTTCAATTAATTTAGAAATTCGATCCATTTGGTTAATATCAATAGGTATTGCTTTTTGTGGAGCTTCATCAACCTCTTGATCATCTTCTTCACTTGTTTTTGCGGGGTAAAGATCGATCACTACTTTGTTTTTTAGGATTTTTGATAAACCTTTTTCCCAGATTAAATCATTGAGTTGTTCTTGTAGTTCTTCTATTTTCTGTATTGGTTCATTTAGAAAATATTCATAATAAATACCTTCCTCAACTGCAATTCCAATTTCTGCAGATACTGGCTTTATATTGTTGGATAGCAAAAAACTTTCAAAAAGTTTGCTTTGCTTTGTGACACACTCCTCGGTGATATTAAGCTTTTTTAGTGTCCTAATTGCCAGTTTGGCCATATCATCCTTTTTTGAATTATCCGGGTCAAATTTTTTCAGAGATTCAAAATATTTAAAAACTTCAGAAAATCTTCCAGTGAACTCAAGATAGGAAATAATTTGTACAAGACTTTTCTTGTAGGTGTTTGTTATATTCAACAACGAGAAGAAGACCTCCAGGGATTCATTGTGCTGGGAAAAATCACCTAGTGAGTTTGCGTAATTGTAATATGGTACAGGGTCTAAGGGCATAATCCGGATTGCAGCTTTAAAATGTGAACCCATTTTCTGATAATTACCCTGAAGAGCATAGAGCATCCCTAGTGATAAATGAGCTACCCCAGGACTATACGGAATTAATGCCTGAGCTTCATTTTTATATCTGCTTACTTGGAATTGTATTTCGCTTAAATCCTTGCCCTTTAATAATACAATGTTGTGAACAAGCTCAACGCCTTTCGGTTTCGGGTCTATCGCCATATCGAACAATCTTTTTGTGATTTTAATACCATATTAAATGACAATTTAATAATAGAATACTACTATTTGTCAATGATTAACACTTTAAAATGCAAAAACCAATCCTCAATAATCCAGTTCCAAACCTACTTCTTAGGCAATCTTCCCCCACTATTCAAACAATCCTTAACTGAATCATAGGGAGTGAACCGCTTAGTCCGATCATACCACCGGCTTGAAGGATCGTGGCAGATTTCACTTTTCGATTTCTTCACAATATTGCCCCTAGCTGCAGCATTAACAACTGAGTCCGGAGGATCAAACGGATTACCTGAACAACTATATTCCGGTGCTTCTATGGGAAAAACAATGCTCTCACCCGGTAAAATTTGTTTTAATACGCGTAGCTCCTCGGGATCTGCAGACAACCCCCAATTATTCTTGATCTTGATCCAGATACGAGCATATTGTTTTTGAAAACTCCTATTGGTTGGCATCCATTCAGCGGGATCCCTTTGCTTTTTACTCCGGTTCGCGTGCAGAGAAACGGCTATAATATGGTTTTTGTCTTTCAGGTAGTTAGCATATCTCTTTTTCTTTTCTTTGCTCCAGGCCCACGCTCCAGACTCATGAGCTTCCATTAATGGAACAACGTGATCTGCATCTAACTTGCTAGGGGTCGCATAGAAAAACCAAACCATTCAAATTCTCTCCTATGAGGTGAGATTTTTTTTTGACAACCATATTTCTTCTCAGTTGTGGTTATAAATATCCTTATACAAGCCGATCCTTCTCCAACATATCAAACAACTTTACTTACAGATACTCAGACTCTTTAAGAACTTCAAAACAGAATTTTTTACTAAAATAACTAAACTACCAGGAAAGTTTTTTCCATAAATTTTTCAAATATAAATATAACTAATTCCGTACTTTGAATTAAATTTCATATACAAGTACAGCTATTTTAATAAATAAACAATATGGAATGTTTCACCCCTGGCTTGAAATGATCCGGCTTCAATTCCTGCTGTGACCTCAAGTGGATTTTCTAACATATATAAAGAAAGGATTCCCCTGTCTGACAGATCAAGGAGAATAGAATTCAATTTTTCTCTGTCAATATCGAGCTTGCTGCGTAAATTTGAGAGGTATATCCTTGTATTTGGCTTTGAATTCAGCGTACAAACCGTTTTTATAGCGTGTTCAATGCTTAATTTTTCAGCATATTCCTTTAATTGATCTTCAAATATCGCTGGCAGTTTCATTGCTTTGGTTTTTAAACCTTGATATTTTCCAGGTCTTCCAGATCCTTCTCGTTTCCCGCCTCTCATTTCATAACCTGTATTTGAGCTAATTCCTTTGTTAGTAATATTCTAAGATATAGTTACTAAATCTATTTAACTATATCAATAGAAAAAGTAACTAATTCAATTAAATTTGGTGGGTTATAGAAGTACTCAATATTGAACAGTGAAGGGTCTAAGGGGACGTTGCGTCATTTGAGTCCTTTACAAGCGAATGATGTGAATGGCACATTGTCCTGCAAATTCTTTTACCGGTGGTCTTACTTCACCAAATAACTTTAACATCATAAGAGTTAAAAACTTTATCTGCGGATATCAAGGGCAAATTATCAAGTTGTGATTGCGCAATTATTATTCTATCAAAAGGGTCTTTATGATGGAGCGGCAGTTTTCCGGCTTTATAAGCATGATAATTATTGATATTCAGTGAATCTATTCGATTCTTTTTTAGTTCGCTTTCTATGAATTCAGATGGCTGCTCAGGGAGCGGGAGCTTTCCAAGTTCGTTCTTAATCGCTATCTCCCAAGAACTGGCTGCACTCCAATAAAGTTCGTTAATCCCCTTTTCAATCAATTCTCTGGCCTTCTCTGACAATTTATTAGAATCTATGATCCACCAAAGCAGAACATGTGTATCTAAAAGATATTTCATTTGTAGAACTCATCAACGATATTGTCTGGCAGTGGATCGAAAAAAGAATCAGGTATTTCGAGTAAGTCTTTAGCAGATCCTGGTTTTCTGGATTCGGTTTTAGCTCGAAGAGGAATCAATCTGGCTACTGGTTCCCCATATTTGGCAATGATCACTTCCTCTCCGTCTGCGATTAATCGTGATAGATTTGTCTTCGCCTCATGAATGTTGACTTGATGCAATTTTCCTCCTCCTGTAAAGTTTTTTATACTTAGTTGAACTAAGTTTAGTTCAAAAAATAGTTTTTAGTCAAATTTATGTTTACGCTATCATCAGATTCAAATTATAAGATCTAGAATTCGTCATTTTGGATTCATGGCTTAATATCGATCCTTCCTCAGGATTTCAGCCGGTTTTATCCAAAAACATTTTTACAAACCATCAAAAAAGCCTTACTATCCCCATAGCAAACAACACAATAAAAACAGTATAGTCCCGTTCAACACAGATCATATGGAATGGCTGATTTCGGGAAAAGCCTAAACCAGAGAATCTGTCCAATCTTATTCCAGGATCAGGTTCGTCGTTTTAACGGCCACTCCATATAATCCTATACGTTGAAAATAATCTGGTCTTGACATTCCAAATAAAACATAAGTACAATGTACATATGAAACAACTTGAATTTGAATGGGACAATAACAAGGATGAAGCAAACACAAAAAAGCATGGTGTGTCTTTTGATGAAGCACGAACTGTTTTTTACGATGAATACGCCATTCAATTCTTTGATCCTGATCATTCAGAAAGTGAAGATCGCTTTCTCCTTCTTGGTACCAGCTTTAAATTAAAAACACTTGTTGTTTGCCATTGTTTTCGACGCGAGGATACAATCGTTAGAATCATCTCTGCGAGAAAAGCGGATAAAGATGAAGAACAAGTATATTGGAGCAATCGAAAATGAAAGAGCATTACGATTTTTCTAAGATGAAAGGAAAAAAAAATCCATACATCAAATACCTTAAACAACCAGTTACTATGCGCCTTGATCGCTATTCTGTCGAATATTTTAAATCATTAGCGGAAGAATCAGGTATTCCCTATCAAACTCTGATTAATCTTTACCTACGAGACTGTGCCATCCATCATCGTAAGTTACAAATGCAATGGATGCCGTAAAAGCCTAACAGAATTCTGAAGCTGAGGGCAATAGGCCAGCAGTATGCACTGATTTTTATCATATCATTCTAAATCCTCGATTACACCACTTTCATCGCAGCCCCAGCTTAGAAATGCGTTAGTGCGCCGCGCAAAGCTCGGTAATACCGCAGCGAGGATCTGTGCAGGGTGCATCAGGCAACTGGTGTTTCTACTGCGATGAGGCACAACAAATAGACTAAATTGGAATCATGATCAATAAAGAAGAGTGGATTGAAGATTGGAAAATCAATGATGATTGCTATCAAACTTCAAAAAGCCTTGTCGAAATATTTGAAAGTTTTCTTTCTTATTTGGAAAATAAAAAAAAGCTAGCAAAGCGGACAATAAAAAAGCATGAGTCTTCATGTCACGCTCTTAAAAATGACCGATCGGGTCGGACCGATCTGGATTCTTATGAATAGAGGTTGTATCCCAAAAAAGAGCCCTGTTTTTCTTCTTAGAAAGTACTTTTCGATACTCAAAAGTGAGTTGTAAGAAATTTCTGTCTTCTAATCATATTATACGCGATCACCGTTAGTTTTAATCCGACAATGATTTTGTTCCTCGCTGCAATAAAGAAAGCAACAGCGGTGCAGAAATCGTGGTCTTCGCCAGAGTATAAAATTGGGTGACAAGATATTGAATAATCAAACAGATATCATATCACCCGATTTTTCAACTTATCTTTTAGTATGATACTGTGCCAAAATGGCACAATTTGACCTTTTTTCTTTCATATGACATACTTTCAATATAAGCCAAAAGACACCCAATCTAGGAGACTATTATGACAACTACTTTTCCTCGCATCACTGCTAGAGTCGATGCCGATACCCAAGAATTGTTAACTCAGGCAGCGGCTCTTGCTGGTATGTCTAGTATTAACTCTTTCGTGCTGAGTGCGGCCGTAGAGAAAGCAAAAAATATTATTGAACGTGAACGCACATTAAAACTCTCTCACCGTGATGCTTTGATGCTGGTTAACGCTCTAGATACGCCAGTAAAACTTAATACTCGTTTACGACAGGCGGCTAAAGGTTACCAGAATAAAACTCAACCATGATAACAGTCCAATTGGATAAAAATAAACATGATCGTAATCGATTTGATTGTGGTATTAAAACCCTCAACAATTACCTTAAGTTGATGGCAAGTCAGCAATCGAAAAAGGATAATACTCGTACCTTTGTGCTTGAGGATGAAGCAATTTCCGAACGTATCATTGGATACTACACACTAACCATGACACCGATAAACCTTAGTATTTTGCCGATAAAACTTCAAAAGAAACATTATAATGCTCGTTCTGGTGGTTTAATTGCCCGATTAGCTGTTGATAAAAGGTACAAGCAAAAAGGTTACGGTGAATGGTTATTGGTTGATGCCCTAAAAAAACTGTTGATTGCCAGTGAAACTGTTGCTTTCCCTTTAATTATTGTTGATGCGAAAGATGGCGCTGTGGAATTTTATGAAAAATTTGGCTTCATGGCTTTACAAGATATGCCCAAAAAATTGTTTATCACAATTGCAGATATACGAGCCAGTTTAGGCGATACATTGTAAATTCTGTTGAAAAGAAATTGGGGACAGGCGATTTATCTTGTTGACACATCAGGTCAAGGTCCAATGGGACGTTGCATCTTTTGAGTCCTAAATTACATATCTGTATGTATATTTTAGGTTTTAAAAATTTTTTTCTGATTTAAATACAACAAATGACACAAAGGAAGCAACGTCCCTCTCCCCCCTTTCACAAATTGTGCTGGTCTCATTATGTGGAGTTGTTAAAGATCGACAATGATTTGGAATGTGGATTTTATGAAAAACAATCGATTCAGGAAAACGGGAGTATTCCAGAGCTGAAACGGCAAAAAAATATCTTCCCTAACTTTACGCTTGGCTGTCAGTACCGATAAAGAAGGCATTCAGCGATTGGCTCGACGAGGGAAAAATGTTCAAACAGCCAAAGATCTGATTCGAGAACCGTATGTATTAGAATTCCTGAAAATCCCTTTTCTATGTATCTGTATTTTCTTTTTCAACGATATTCGGAACCCGAATCTTTTGATCCAGCTGTAGTCGATTGAGGTTGGTAGAGAGGTTATATTTTTTTATCAACCAAACCGGCAATTCAAACTTCTCTTTACACAACATCCAGATGTTATCTCCCCGTTTGATTTTGTAGATGCTAACACCCTCTATTGCATATGCATTGAAGAAGTCTTCTTCAAATTCTTTATGGAAATCATATCTTTTTTCTTCAAACCAATCCTGTGAGACCTGGTGCAAAGGGATAATTATTTGATCATCGAGATGAATATTTTTTCGGAAACTCAACCCGTTTAAAACACGAATTGATTGGGTTGAGACCTTCAGCCAGCTTGAATAATGGCCTAGTGTCTCTACGGTTTCAACCTGAATGACTCCAAATAACTTTCCTTTGGATTTAAAAACTCTCTTGATGCGAATATTTCCAGTTACAACAAAAGGATTAATTTCGGAATCCTTTTGTTCCGTCAAAATTTCTTGAGTTGAAGTGGCTGAGGAAGAAGTCTTTTTCTCTTCAGGTTTTATTTTATATTTTGCGGTTAGTGTGACTATATCCTGAGGGGTAGGAATTCGAAGATTCTGTCCGGCGTAAATC
>Ga0307989_1001681_pt1 | contig 11456 bp, 10 predicted proteins | sample EllFjometagen185_FD_203164 | JGI IMG/M metagenome (GOLD analysis project Ga0307989, IMG submission 203164) | Marine microbial communities from Ellis Fjord, Antarctic Ocean - #185 | ecosystem: Environmental > Aquatic > Marine > Unclassified | place: Southern Ocean | collected 2014-10-08 | reverse complement strand
TTTTGCATTTCTAAGCTCATCGTGGATGTTTGGATTATAGTGTTCTCTGTTATTGAAAAAGAACCTTCTTTTTTAGTACACTTACTTGGTTTAGGAATAATATTCATATTTTAAAAATCCTTATGTTCTGTTCTTTTGATTATTTCATTTTGCAAGTCTTCACCCAGATCATTGAAATAATCGCTGTAACCTGCTACCCGAACTATAAGATTTTGATAATCCTCTGGATTTTTTTGAGCGGCTAATAGTGTTTGTTTGTCAATTACATTGAACTGAATGTGATGTGTATCTAAATGGAAATACCCTCTTATCAGAGCTATTAATTTTTCAATATTCTTTTCCGTTGCAAAGAAATCTGGTGTAAATTTTTGATTTAGAAGTGTGCCCCCAGTTTTGATATGGTCAAATTTAGATGCAGATTTCAGAACCGCAGTAGGACCTTTTTTATCAGCTCCTTGAACTGGAGAGATCCCTTCAGACAAGGGCTTCCCTGCATATCTTCCGTCTGCAGTAGCACCAATTACACTTCCAAAATAAATATGGCAGGTTGTTGGAAGCATATTTATACGATATGCTGCATTAAGCGGACTCATCTTTCCATCTATTGAAGAATAGAATATATTGAAAACATCTGTAGCATTCTGGTCAGTATAATCATCATCATTACCATATTTTGGTGTATGATAAATCAGATTGTTTTGCAATTCTTCGAATCCAACAAAATTAGCTTTTAATGCAGTCAGTAACTCTTTCATATTCAGTTTTTTTTCATCAAAAACATTATACTCTATCGAAGTAAAACAATCCGTAATTGTTCCAAGTCCAACACCTTGAACGTAAACGCTATTGTAACGAGCACCTTTAGCATTATAATCTTTCGCATTCGTTATACAATCATCTATTAATAGAGATAGAAACGGAACGGGAAGTTTGGTAGCAAACAAGTTTTCAATGACATCATTTCCCTTTAATTTAATATCTGCAAAATAGTTCAGTTGGGAAGCAAACGCTTTTTTAAGTTCTAAAATGTTGCTAAAGTTTACTGGATCAGAAGTCTTTTTGCCTATTTGTTTATTCGTATGAGGATCGAAACCATTGAGCAAAGTTAATTCTAATATTTTAGGAAGATTAAAGTACCCACTTAATACATAACTTTCGGTTCCAAAAGCTCCTGATTCCACACAACCACTGGCTCCTCCGTTTCGTGCATCTACAATAGTTTTCCCTTGTCTGGTAAGTTCTTTAATTATAGCATCTGTATTAAATATTGAAGGTTGTCCAAATCCGGTTTTGATAATTTTAAGAGCTCTTTTTATGAAATCATTGGAAGTTTGTTTACTAATCTGTATCATGGAACTAGGTTGAAGTAAGCGTAACTCTTCGATTACATCCAATATAATATAACTCATTTCGTTCACAGCATCGGAACCATCAGCTTTTAATCCTCCAATATTTATTAGAGCGAAATCAGTATATGTATTACTTTCTTGAGCTGTAACACCCATTTTTGGCGGAGAAGGATGATTATTAAATTTTATCCACAAGCAACTCAATAACTCTATTGTTTTAGATTTTGTTAAAGTTCTGTTTTGCAAGCCACTTTGATAGTAAGGTAGAAAGTGTTGGTCAAGTCTACCGGGATTGAAGGAATCCCATGGATTCAATTCTGTGATAACTCCTAAATGGACGAACCAATAATATTGTAGAGCTTCGTGTAATGTTTCCGGTTTGTTAGCTGGGACTTTTCTACAAATTCTTGCCATTTCAATGAGTTCAGATTTTCTAACATTACTTTTCTCAGACATAGCAAGTTCTTCCAGTTTCTTAGCATATCTTTCTGCAAACATTATCATTGTTTCTGCAGTAACTTGCATTGCTTCAAGCTCATCTCTTTCGGATTCAGTTGCTGTACTCAATCTTTCAAGTATTTGAGAAATAATATCTTTCATTCCCGATTTATAGATCTTATCACCCAAAACTGTATGACCTGGCGCACGTTGTTCTTGAAATTCAGTGAATACTCCTGCTTCATATGCATTTTGCCACTCAGGTTTCATTTTAGAAAGGAGATTCTCCCGCATAGTTTTCCCTTTCCAAAAAGGTATAATTTCTTGCTCATATATTTTACGTGTTTCATCATCAACACTAAAGAATACTTTCTCGCGATCATTTAGAATCTGTAAATCTTGTAAGCTGTGAAGACAAATTTCAGGATAAGTGGGTGTAGCCTTGGGTGCTGGTCCACGCTCACCAACTATTAACTCACCAAAATTTACACAGAGAGTTTTATTAGCAAAAATATAATCGAAACACAAAGCCCTCTGCATGGGAATTGAGATCTGTTTCCCCTCAATTGACTTGTAAAATTTGGTAACAAGCCTTGCACGTTCAACAGAAAGAACATTTTGAGCATTTAAGCTTTGTTCTCTCAATTTCGAAACTCTTGAGTTCATGAATTATCCTCCAACTGACACAGAAAATCCAGCTTTGGTAAATCTTGATGCTACTTTTTCAGAGCTATCAACATCTTTTTTTATTGTTTTCATTTGATTCTCAATTTGTAAATTTTTATATTTTTGCTCTGCTGTATTGTGAAATGGTAATAGATCTATCTTTCCATTATACTTACAACCTATTAAGAAACTGATAATTCTCAAAATATTTTCTTCTGTGTCAGTTATGTCTGGAATTAATGGAATTCTAATGATTATATTTGCTTTTTGTGAAACTAAAAACCGTAAATTTTCTAATATAGTTTCGTTTGAAACTCCCATTTTCTCTTTGTGAAGCTCATTGTCAATAAGCTTGATATCATATAAGAAAAGGTCTGTAAAAGGTAAGATCCGCTCAACTATATCTCGGGGTGCGAAACCGCAAGTGTCAATAGTTGTATGAAGTCCTTTTTCTTTTGATGTTTTTAAAAGATCTTCCAGGAAGCTCGGTTGCATTAAAGGTTCTCCGCCTGAAAAAGTGACCCCACCATCGGATTCATCATAAAAGATTTTATCTTTCATAACTTCAAGTAAAACTTCTTCTGTGTTAACTTTTTGTCCGATCATTGATTCAAATGTAAAGGTATTCTCCCCAACTTTTGTTTCTTTTAATATTTTTATGCATTCTTTACTTCTACTCTCAGGATTATGACACCAAATGCAGTTTAAGGGGCAACCTTTCAGAAAAACAGTGGTACGTATCCCTGGACCATCATGAACAGCAAATTTCTTTATATCAAAGATTATTCCATTTCTCATCATTTCACTAGTTTTGCAGTCATATTTTTTAAAATTTGTTGTTCTTCTAAATTCAAATTTGGGGAGATGTTAGCATAAACCTGTTGATGATAATTATTGAGCCAATCTAATTGTTCATCAGAAAGTATCTCAATGACAATTGCATCTTTATCAATGGGACAAAATGATAATGTTTCAAATTTTAACCATTTACCAAATTCAGTTTCTTTGTCTGCAATAGTTAACAACATATTCTCAGTACGAATCCCATATCTATTTTCCAGATATACACCTGGTTCAACAGTTGTGACCATACCTGGTTCAAAGGCAACATTTATAAGTACTTGACTAAAATTCTGATGACCCTCGTGAACACTTAAAAATGACCCAACACCATGACCTGTCCCACACTTATAATCAATCCCCTCTTTCCAAAGAGGTGATCTTGCCAAGATGTCAAGATTTGCACCAGTAGTACCCTCTATAAATTTTGCACAGGAAAGATCGATAACTCCTTTTAGTACTAAAGTATAATTTATCCGCTGCTCTTTACTAAGTGTTCCTAACACTATTGTCCTGGTGATGTCTGTTGTCCCTTTTTTGTATTGTCCCCCAGAATCAATCAGGTAAAATCCTTTAGCTATTAAGTTTGTACTACCATTTTTTTTAGCAGTGTAATGCATCATCGCTGCATTAATGCCATATGCTGAAATAGATTCAAAACTGGCATCTATGAACTCAAGATCTGTTTTCCTAAATTCTAGTAATTTTTCAGCAGCTTCATATTCATTAATTTTCAGATTCTCAATATTGGTTTTTAACCAAATAATAAATTTTGTTAGAGCTGTACAATCTAAGATTAATGCATTTCTAAGATTGTTAATCTCCGTATTGTTCTTTTTTGCTTTCATTTTAGATATTGAATAGTTGTCTTCTTTGATTTTATACCTTTCTTTAATTATAGAAGATATTTTGTAATTCGTCTTCATCGGAGCAAACTGAATAACGGAATTTACTGATAGTTTCTTAAGGTAATTGTAAATACCAGAATATTCGTGAATTGTTATTCCATCCTTTCCAAATTGAGAAGATAACTTATCATCAACTCTATTTTCATCAATAAACAAATAAATTTTGTCAATTTCAATAGCTGCAAAAGCAATTGCTACAGGATTATAAACAACATCGTTTGCTCTTATATTGAAAGTCCAAGCAATTTCATCCAATGAAGATATTATAACTACGTTGGCTTTGTTCTTACTCATATGCTCACGAATTCCCTGAATTTTTTGAGTTCGACTCTTACCTGACAATTCTATACTATGATCTTGAAGAGCAGAAGCTGGAATAGCAGGTCGATCCACCCAGATTTCATTGATTAGATCAATATCAGTTTTTAATGTAATTTTCTTTTCATCAAATCTCTTTTTCATCTTTTTCACTTCTTCAGCTGAAAACATTTTTCCATCAAACCCAACAACACTTTGATTCTCGAGATTCTCATAAATCCACTCTGAAGGAATCGGCACATTTTCTTGAAACAATTTAAATAATGTTATCTCAGTTTGAGCTATCTGCTTTTCAGCTTGAATGAAGTAGCGTCCATCTGTCCATAAACCGGCAAAATCAGATGTAATTATAACCGTTCCTGCTGATCCAGTAAAACCACTTATCCATTTTCTAGATTGCCACCGTTGGGCAACGTATTCACTCAAATGTGGATCAGTACTATTTATAATATATGCATCAATACCGTTTTTCTTCATCAAATTACGTAAATTTGTAATTCTATCATTTATCATTTTCGTTCCTCGTATTTGTTACCTTAATACATAATTTTAACTTACTCACAATCTAATTTAACTCAATCACATTTTAGGTTCAATTCAACTCCATAAAATAATCATTGAGTCTCAAATTATTTACGTACAAAATTTAACACTATGAAATTACACAAGAAAAAATATAGTATAATTTAGCATTGAAAAGTAATCATGAAGTTAGTAATTATTTTTTTTTATTCGAACAGTTAGAAAAATCTTGACGCTATAGAGCCGGATTTTTTTTGTTGCGGTCATCGTCGGGGCGTAGCGCAGTCCGGTTAGCGCACTGGTTTTGGGAACCAGGAGTCGGAGGTTCGAATCCTCTCGCCCCGACCAGTTTTTTATAATTTTAATAAATAGTGGCAGATTATTGAATGGGCGTGTAGCTCAGTTGGGAGAGCGCCTGCCTTACAAGCAGGTGGTCGGGGGTTCAAGTCCCTCCGCGCCCACCATTTAATTTTATTCTTCATAATTTGGGCGTGTAGCTCAGTTGGGAGAGCGCCTGCCTTACAAGCAGGTGGTCTGTGGTTCAAGTCCATCCGCGGCCACCATATATTTCTTAAGCTGTTCGATTTCTCGAGCAGCTTTTTTTTATTTATTTTGTTTTATTAAGAGAGATTACCTTAACAGTAATTAATTTCTTGACTCAAATTCCTTTGTTAAATAGACAACATATTGAGTAGGAGAATAATGGGAAAAAGAAAGAATACAAAAAATAGCAAATTTGATAACAACAATATTTACGTTTTGTTATTCATGGGTTTCGTATTATTATTAGTTTTATTTAATTATGATAAAATAAATAAATTGCTTTCAGATCCTCAACAAAAAAAAGACAAAATATCAATTATACAAAAGCGAAAAGAGATTTCTGTACTTGATGCAATTGTACACGCAAAGCTATTATTAGGAATACCTGAAGAAAATTATAAAAATCATATCGGGGACGAAGCAATTTTCATTTCTCTAGGAATCGACAGCTCAGAAATGGACTTGAACTATGCCAATATTATTGTTACAGGTCAAGTTGAGCTTATTGGTGGAAAAATTAAGAGCGGGTTAGAAAAAAACAATGGTAATAAACAGGTTTTAGAAATTGAAGATCAAAATGATTCTCAGAAATATGTTGTTACATTGTATTATACAAAACTACAAGAAGTAGCAAAAAATAAAACACTGCTCGCTATAGTTGTTGATGACTTTGGTATTGGAAATAATAAGCTCTTAGATGATTTCTGTAGTTTAGACAGTAATGTAACATTCGCAATACTTCCTGACCAAAAATCTTCTAAACATATTATGAACAAAGCCGCTGAAACTGGGCATGAAAGTATGATCCACATCCCTATGGAACCAATAAGTTATCCAAAAGATAATCCAGGAGCAAATGCAATCTATGTACACCTTTCTGAGAAGGAAATTAAACGCCGCATGGAAAATTATATAAAGCAATTCCCATTATGTGTAGGGGCTAATAATCATATGGGTTCATTCGCTACAACCGATGAAAAGGTAATGAGAACCGTTTTACAGGTCTTGAAAGATCATAACCTATATTTTGTAGACAGTCGTACTTCTCAATCTTCAATTGCTTATGACGTTGCTAAAAGGATGATGATACCTACATGTGTAAATCAATTTTTTTTGGATACTCCGAGTATCACCGAAAAGACACTTGCGAAAAAGATTAAGCAAATTAGGTATCTTGCTAAAGATCGAGATAAAATACTGGTAATAACGCATTGTGCGACTCAAGATCGATATGAATTCTTAAAAGAATTCATTAAAGAGATTAATAAGCTCGATTTTGAATTAGTCCCAGTTTCAGAGTTATTTAAATCTAAATTACCTGAGATAATATAGGAGTAGAAAATGGAAATTTTCAAATCATTATTACTTGGAATAATTCAAGGATTAACTGAATTTTTACCAATCAGTAGCTCTGGGCATCTTGTCCTCGCTGAACATTATTTGAAGTTTAATAACCCAGACATTAGTTTTGAGATAATTCTTCATCTCGGCTCATTATTTGCAGTATTACTTTACTTTCGCAAAGATATATTGTCATTACTCACTTCAGTAGTGCTTTTTAAAAATAAAGAGACTAATCATCTAAGAAATAGAAATACAGTTTTCTACATATTAGTAGCTACTACTGTGACCGGTGTTCTTGGATTATACTTTGAAGAACCTCTTACTAAAGCTTTCTCTTCATTGTATGTTCCTAGCTTCATGCTTATCATCACAGGCTTTATTCTTTTCATTTCTGACAAAATTGAACCCAGTGGTATAAAAACTCACCAACTTGGAATTAGAAAATCGATCCTTATAGGATTGGTACAAGCATTTGCTATACTTCCAGGCATCTCCCGTTCAGGTACAACTATCACCGTTGGTATATTTGCGGGATTAGACAGAGAAGAGGCAGCAAGATTTTCATTTATACTTTCAATCCCTGCTATCTTGGGAGCAAATATTCATAAATTTTCAAATATCCTAAATCTTGATAGGACGCACTGGATACCTTATCTGATTGGCACCCTAGCAGCATTTATTTCCGGATATGCAGTTATCTCATTCCTAATTACAATTGTAAAAAAACAAAAGTTGAAGTATTTTGCTTATTATTGCTGGCTAATTGCTATCGTTACATTAATTCTATATTTAAAATATTGATATGCCAAAATCTCAAATTATCCCTCATTCTGAATTCTTAAGGAAATTTCCTGATCAAAAACCACATCCAGTTTACTATATATATGGTCAGGAGAATTACTTGAAGGATACAGTCCTAAAGCAGATTTCCCGCAAATTTAAATCTTCTGGCTCCGAAGAATTCGATTCCATAATACTTCATGCTACAGATACAAATGCTGCTATGAACACTTTAGAGCAACTTGAAATGATGCCTTTTATGGCAAAATTCCGACTTGTAGTTTTAAAGAACTTTGATATAATGAAAACTTCGGATAAAATGCTTATTGCAGAATATGTACAAAATCCTGTTCCTACTTCTATTCTGGTTTTAACAGCCGAAAAGATTGATGAACGCATAAAAGCCAACAAAATGATCTCAGAAAAAGCAATGAAAATAATTTGCCGTTCTCCATATAATTCTACTGATATTTTAAAATGGCTGACTATTGAAACCAGAGAAAAAAAAATATCTATGGATGCCGATTCAAAAGAACTTTTTACAAGAAGTATTGAGCTAGATTACCAACTAGCTGCAAATGAATTAGAAAAATTGATGATTTACACGAAAGGGAAAGGAAGTATTACCATTGAAGATGTAAAGGCTACAGTTGGTAAATCCAGAACAAACAAAGTGTTTGATCTTCAAAATGAAATTGGAAAACGAAATTTAAAAAATTCATTAACAATATTAGAAAATATGATCTCTAATAATGAATCAGCCGTTTTTGTTATTATTATGCTTTCCAGTTTTTTTCGGACTTTGTGGCGTGTTAAAGCCTTACAAAAAAATAATCTCAGCAATTCAGAGATCGAGAGTCGTTATCTTCATGAAGTGTTTTATAAATATCGAAAAGATTACATCACTTTTGCTAAGAACTACTCAAAGAAAGCTATCAGAGACATTTTTTTATTACTTCTGCAAGCTGATATCGATGCAAAATCATTAAACTTAAAAGATGAAATAATTTTAGAAATTCTCATTTACAAAATATGTAAAATATGAAGGTATCTTATGAATGCTAATTATCGTGCTGGATTTGTCTCAATTGTAGGAAAACCAAATGTTGGTAAATCAACTTTAATGAATAAGTTGTTAGGAGAAAAACTCTCGATAACCTCTCCCAAACCGCAAACAACGAGACAGCAGATAAAAGGCATAATTTCTGATGATAACAGACAAATAATATTAATGGATACACCAGGTTTTGTAGAAGCAAGATATGAACTTCATAATAAGATGTTGGAATATATTAATAATTCCTTAAACGATTCTGATATTATTATCTTCATGACCGATGCAAAAAAATTTCCAACAGATTATGATAAACAAATCTGTGAGAATCTAAAACGATTACATGTCCCCAAAATAGCTATGTTAAATAAGATAGACCTAACTGATGAAATTACTATTGAAAAGAAACTTAAATTACTTGAAGAATACAACTTTGAGAGAATCATCCCTATATCTGTTCTTAAGTCATCTGATTTAAATTCTTTTTTAGAAGAACTAACAAAATTACTTCCAATCAATCCTCCCTTTTATTCCACTGATGAAATTTCAGATCTTCCGATGAGATTTTTTGCACAGGAGATAATCCGCGAGCAAATTTTTTTGAATTTTGATGATGAGATCCCATACGCTTCTACAGTTGTAGTCGAACAATATCACGATTTTCCAAATAAAGTTGTTATCGCCGCAAACATCTGGTTAGAAAAAAAATCACAAAAACCAATTGTTATTGGTAAAGATGGTAAAAAAATAAAAAATTTACGAGTTGCTGCTGAGAAGGAAATCCATAAAATAGTAGAGAAAAGAGTGAAATTAGATCTCTGGATAAAGATCAAACCAAATTGGCGAAAAAAACAGAACGCTTTGAAAGAATTTGGATATAGATAATTTACTATTTTTATAGGTTACAGTGTGGTGCAATTTCAAGCTTATAAAAAGAATAAAAAATATTTGACATCAATACAACGCAAAAATTATTTGTTAATTCCTTTTAGGAGGATTAGCTCTAATTGGTAAGACAGCGGTCTTGAAAACCGCCGGGCTTAGCCCTTGGGGGTTCGAGTCCCTCATCCTCCGCCAGAATTATAGTAGTGGAGAGGTGACCGAGTTGGTTGAAGGTGTGCGCCTGCTAAGCGTATGTAGGGGAAACCTTACCGAGGGTTCGAATCCCTCCCTCTCCGCCAGCTCTTATTTATAGATCTTTTGGGCCGTCGACAAGCGGTAAGTCACATGGTTTTGGTCCATGCATTCAGGGGTTCGAATCCTCTCGGCCCAACCATTAAAGCCATCCGATAGATATCGGTTGGCTTTTTTTTATTTTAATAAATTAAAAGCAAATTGACCTCTTTTACTTTTTTACACTTTTTGTTACATGTAATTTTTTTAGGACATAATATTTAAAAAAGTGTAGGTAAATTATGGCACAGAAAAGATTGTTAATCGTAGAAGATGAAAGAATCATTGCTGAAGACATTAAAAGAACTTTATTACAATTCGATTATGAGGTTATTGATATCATCTCATATGGCGAAAGGGTTCTAGAACGTTATGAAGAACTCAACCCAAACCTGATTTTGATGGATATTATGTTAGCTGGGAAAATGAATGGAATTGAAACTGCAAGTAAAATAAAAGATAAGCATAATGTTCCAATAATATATTTAACTGCCTATGCTAATGAGCCTATACTGAATAGTGCAAAGGTTACCGAACCTTTTGGATATTTGATCAAACCATTTGAAGTTTGGAGTGCGCTGCGACTCTTCTCGCTTTTCTTCTTGCTTGCTTGTGGGCACTTTTGTTATGGGATTGCTCCAAATCTCTCAATGAAATCTTCTGCTGTTAAAACAGTTAAATCTTTAGAAACAAAATCTTTTACATTTCGGGTAATGATGAAATCCAAATTTTGAAACTTTGCGGAATAAAATTGAATTGCATCCTCGAAATCCTTAAACTCAGAATTTAAAGCAAGATCAATTACTTTTTCATCAACTTGGATTATTGTTAAAAGAAGTCTCAACTTTCTTAAGCTTGAATGAGCAAAATTGCGAGATTTAAATTTAGATAAAATATAAAAGAGATTTGAAAAAACTACAGGCGTTGTATAAGCATCAACTTTTTTTTCGTCGATCAATGTAAACAATTGTGCAGCAGGATTATAAAATGGTTCTCTTTTAGCAAATATGTCTAAAATTATGTCTGTATCTATAAATAATTTAGGTTTCATTTATACTTCTCACTTAAGAAGTTATAGTATTCTTCTTTCTCATTGAAGTCTCCAGGTAAATTAATGATTCCAGTTAATTCTTCAACAATAGCTGATGATTTAACCTCAGGTTTTGTTTTTTGAACAACGTAATTAAAATAATTTTCTACCATTTTGGAAAGAGATACTTGATGCTTTTTTGCATATGATTTTATCTCTTCAATGATTTTTTGATCAACTGACAAAGTTAGTTTTGTATTCATTTAAAACCTCCATACGTAAAATATATTTAACAAGTGTACGTATGTCAATATTTTTTTTCTGATTTGGAGCTTTCCCATAACAAAAGCACCTGCGGTTCGGTTATCTGTCCGCTTTCGTCTGAATCGTTCCGATTCAAACTTTGGTTTGTCCGCTTTCAGTTGGGATCGTTCCGACCCCGCAGCGTGCTCAAACATTATGCCTATTTTCAGTATAAATAATTTATCTAC
>Ga0307989_1001679_pt1 | contig 11465 bp, 10 predicted proteins | sample EllFjometagen185_FD_203164 | JGI IMG/M metagenome (GOLD analysis project Ga0307989, IMG submission 203164) | Marine microbial communities from Ellis Fjord, Antarctic Ocean - #185 | ecosystem: Environmental > Aquatic > Marine > Unclassified | place: Southern Ocean | collected 2014-10-08 | reverse complement strand
ATTTTCATTCTTCCTCCATGATTATCCGTAAGAAAGCCTCTGCAGCCTTTGATACGGGAACTCCTTTTAATGTTACCACACCTATGCTTCTTTGTTTCACGGGAGTTTTTACAGGAACTATGTCCACCTTATCACTATAAGCACTTTTTTCAAGAAATTCTCTGGCTATACAGCTGACACCCATGCCCATTGCGGCAAATTTAAGTAAAAGCTCCACTGAACCTAACTCTATCCCAGCTTCAATTTCAATTCCATAATCTGCAAAGTATTTATCAATATGCGCTCTGGTACTTGTACCCTTTTCAAGCATAATGTGGTTTAATTTTGCGATTTGGGCAACACTTCTTTTTTTACTATTATCTTCAAGGGTGTCTTTTCTGATAATAAAACAATCATTTATTGTGTAGCTCTTCCAAATTTTCAAATTCTTGTAATTTTTCCCATAAAGGTTAATTATGCCTATATCAGCTTCTCCATTTTCGAGAAGCTCCTTTGTCTCAGACGATGTTTTATTTGCAATATTCATTGATATACCAGGGTGTGATTTACTAAATTTTTCAAGTAAACTTGGGAAAAGATACATACAAAAAGTATCAGATGAACTAACAGTAACTCCCCCGCTTTTTAATTCCGCCATATCCATCAGTCGCTTCTCTCCGGCCTTTATTTTATTGAGAGCTGGATCAATATATTCAAAAAGCATCTCACCTTCCTTGGTCAGTTTAATACTTCGAGGCAGCCTTATAAAAAGTTTTACACCGCTATTATCTTCAAGCTGTCTTATTGACTGGCTTACAGCAGACTGGGATATGAACAATTTCCCAGCTGCTTTTGAAAACCCGCCCTCAATTGCCACTGTATGAAATACTCTGTATTGCTCCAAATTATTGATATTAGCTCTCCTTATGCTTTGCATTAATATTATTAATTTTACTAATATTTGCACGGTCATTATAATATGTATGTATTTCAAATACAAGGAGGATGAATTTAATGGTTACATCAGTAGTAGGTCTTAATTGGGGCGATGAAGGAAAAGGTAGAATGGTTGATTATTTTGCAGGCAAAGCTGACTGCGTTATAAGATATCAGGGCGGTGATAACGCCGGTCATACAGTTGTAAACGATCATGGTAAATTCGCTTTCCATAACTTTCCATCCGGAGTATGTTATCCGGGTGTTATAAATATTATTGCAAGCGGATCCGTAGTAAGCCCTGACTCGTTTATTGCAGAGCTTAAAGATGTGGAATCAAATGGCCTAAAAGTTGAAAATATTTATATCTCAGACAGAGCGATTTTTATTATGCCATATGCAAAAATACTTGAAAAACTCGAAGAAGAACGTATGAAAGATAAAAAATACGGTTCAACCATGAGCGGAATAGCTCCAACCTATGGATATAAATATCTCAAAAAAGGAATACAGGCCGGCGAATTGTTCTACCCTGAATATCTTAAAGAGCATGTAACTGATATTGTTGAGTACGCCAACCTTGCAATTGTAGGCGGTTACGGTGCAGATCCTGTTGATGCAGATGAGATATATGAATATCTGATGAAATATGCTGAATTGTTGAAACCTTACATAATTAATACAAAAGCACTCGTAGATAAGTTGCTTAGTGAAGGTAAAAATATAATTGTAGAAGCTCAGTTAGGCGCTCTAAGGGACATCACTCACGGTATCTACCCGTATACAACTTCATCATCTACACTCAGCGGAAACGCATGTGCATCAATCCCTGTCCCACCATCCTCTATTGAAAGAATTGTTGGGATTACAAAGGCTTATTCAACCTGTGTTGGAGAAGGTCCTTTTACCACTGAACTTTTCGGTGATATTGCTCATGAAATAAGGGAAATCGGTCATGAATATGGTGCAAAAACAGGACGTCCAAGAAGAATCGGCTATTTTGATACAGTAGCTACGAAGTATGGTTGTACTCTTCAGGGTGCAACCGAAATGACAGTTACATGTCTAGATGTTCTCAGCGGACAAAAAGAATTAAAAATCTGTACTGCTTATGATATAAACGGTGAAATCACAACTGACTTCCCAATAAACTGTACACTGAAAGATACAAAACCTGTTTATAAGACTGTTCCGGGCTGGGATGAAGACATAACCGGCATACGCACATTTGAAGAATTACCCAAAACTGCTAAAAGCTATCTAAACGAAATTGAAGCTATCTGCGGCACAAAAATATCCTATGTATCAGTCGGCCCAGAACGCGACGCCCTCATCACAATATAGTAACTACGAATCAAAACTGGCCCAATAGCCCTCCGCTATTGGGCCAGTTTTTTGGTGATGATTTTTCTTGCCCGGAGGTATTCAGATGTTCAACTGTTTTTCGGTGCTGATTTTATTTTAGACAAGGCTTTAGAAATTTGCTGTGAATCGCGTATATGAGATACGTAATTGAACAGCAAATTGAACAAAACGATACTGATAAGATAATCAATCTTTTCTATAGTTTTTCGGTGCTGAAATTTCTTTGAGTGAGGCTTGGAAAGTTCTGTTTGAGTGCGCGTATGTGGATACGCAATCGAAAAACAGGGCTGAACCAAACGATACTCATAGGAATTTCAGCCCGAAAAAAACCGGCCTATTGGCCGGTTTTGGTTATTATTTTCTTTTTCTTTTTCTTGCTGCTTCGGATTTTTTCTTTTTCCTTACACTGGGTTTCTCGTAATGCTCTCTTTTTCTAACTTCGGCGAGGACACCCGCTTTTGCACATTGTCTTTTGAACCTTTTCAACGCGTTCTCAAGGCTTTCATTTTCTTTTACTCTAATTTCTGCCATTTCTCTTAATCCCCCCCTTCTACATATGGGTTCTTTTTATTAAGGGACGGCCAATAACACATTGTTTTCGGCTCGGTTGCCTAAATACTGACTGATATTATACATGATAGGATATCAATAGTCAACTGGATTTTACCCATTGAAAACAGCTTATTTATAGCGATGCAGGAATTAAATCTCTATAGTCTCTGGCCTGCCCGCTACCGGTTATAAATGCCTCCAGATTGTCTTTGTAAATACCTGAAACTACCTCATCTTTTAACCCCATCTGAGAATAGAGACTATCATCAAGAGCAATCCAATCCTTAGTCCATTTGGGATTATATTCATTTGCATCACAATCTGAGCCAAAGATTAGGTTTTTTTCTACATCATAACCTGTACGGAAAAGTTTATTTAAAACTTCATCTCTATAATTTACCGGTGTACCTGGAGTTAAGTCTATATACATTTCTGAAAGCGACCTAGGATTTCTGCTTCTGAAATTAAGGAACTTTCCGTATACTGCTATCATTTCATCGCACCATGGCCATCCAATATGGGCTAGTGAAAACCTAATATTTTTTATTGTAAGTAATTTCTCAAAATGAACCGGTCTGCAAAATTCTGATGATGGTTTGCCATCCCATAGTATCCCAGAATGAAAAAGTAATGGTTTACCGGCATCAGCTGCCATTTTACAAACTGACAGGCACCTGGGATCACTGGGATAAAATCTGTCACAGATGATTTTAAAACCTGTAATACCTTTGTCAACAACCTTCCTGACTTGCTCGATAGCCCCTGTTTCGATTGGGTCTATCCAAAAAAACGGTACAAATTCATCATATGATTCGGTCCACTCTATTAGATTATTCAATCGGTTTTCAAAAGAACCATCTTCTGGTGGTATAGATATTAAGACACCACCGTCTACTCCGCACTGTGCCAGTCTCTCTTTTAGTTTTCCCGGCTCAGCATTACCAGGTCTTATGTGGATATGTCCGTCATAAATCATTTTTCACCTCAATCTTAACTCATTAACAGTAAATGAAATTTCCCATGAAACACCACAATTATAACATTTAAACTTAATGGTAAAAATTCACTGTAAAAAATCGAAACAGTAAAAAGCAACAATACAGTTGTTACCTACTTAAAATAAAATCAGCCATTTCTTCACCAACACGCCTGTCTACTTCAGCCAAATTCTGATATTCATCCGGGGTACTTAGACCCTCCCCAGCTACCAACATATGGTTTAACTCAGGAATCATAACAAACCGGGTATTTTCATTATCATCAAGCCCATCCTGCCACATAGAAAATTCGGTCAAATCCACCTGATAGTCTCTGCCACCCTGAATTATAAGTATCGGACGATCTTCAGACTGCATTTCATTTATTGGGGAATAATCCTGAAGATCCAGCCAATATGATTCAGGTGACCAGAATAATTCATATGATTTATATCCACTGTCAGCTTCAAGAGTTCTAATATTGTCTCTTATAGCCATAATCTCAACTAATGCATCTTCTTCCTGTTTTGAAACGCTTCCATCAAGATTATTAATATATTCAGTTTGTTTGACTATAAGATCTTCAAGATGCGAAGCACTGGGCGCAAGCATAATAAACCCTGCAGCATCCGGTAACTCATTTGCAATCCTAGGCATCAGATATCCTCCGAGACTGTGACCTGCAATATATATTTTATTTGGGTCAATACCTTCTTGAGTGCGAAGCAACTTATAAGCTTGAACTACATCATCAATTGTCTCTTCCCATACAGTTAGGTCGTCATAATGACCCTCTGGCATATTTTTATAGGCATACGTTCTTTTATCATATCGAAGTGAAGCAATTCCCTCACTATAAAGCTGTTTTGCTATGTCCAGATATACCGCATTTCCTCCGGATGCTCCATTTCGATCTGAAGGACCGGAGCCATGAACAATAATCACAGCAGGGACTAGATCATTAGATTCAGGAACCGCAAGTGCTCCGCTCAATGGGTAATCTTGGCCAATCAATACCAGACGTTCATCTTCACCCATATCTTCATATATTCTGTTATATATGTAGTGTATTCCTGTAATATTGTTATTCTTACCAAAAACTACATTTATATCTGCATATGTTTTTTCAAATTCAACAGCTACAGACACAACTCTATAATTCCCCTGTTCAGTTTCAATTGTATCAACTCGCTGAATCATTTCCCCGCATGCATCTGTGAATACCTGTTTAACTTTTTTATACTGATTTCTTAAAAGCAGATTAAATCTCATCTGCATGGTCAATTTAAACTTACTTAGTGCTTTAAAATCCTCAGCAAAAATAGCATCAACATACTTTTCTGCGATTATTTTGCGTGTGTCTCCTTTTATTGGAGTTCTTTCAGACTTTACACCACAGCCTGTCAATATCCCCAACATTAGAACTAGAACTAATATTACAGCTAATAATTTTTTCACAGTATCCTCTCGCCCATAGAGACTCCACCAATTAAATGAAAATGAAGATGTTTGACAGTCTGTCCGGCGTCTTCTCCACAATTACTGATTACCCTGTATCCACTTTCGCTAATATCAGATATTTCAGCAGCTTTTTTTGCTGCTAGCATACAATCAGCCGCTACTTCAGAATTGGTATCATCAAGGCTATTTATACTTTCAATGTGTACTTTCGGTACAATTACCAAGTGTACCGGTGCCGCAGGATTAATATCTTTAAACACTTTAATACTATCAGTTTCATAAACAGTATCTGAAGGTATTTCTCCATTAATTATCTTACAGAATATACAATCACTCATTTTAGAATCTCTCCAATCAATTCACTCGCTTTTTCCAAAGCTTCAGTTATTTTTGAGGAGTCTTTTCCACCAGCCTGAGCCATGTCAGGTCGTCCGCCGCCACCACCGCCGACTATTCCTGCAACCTGTCCAATTAACTTTCCACAGTGTATGCCTTTGCCAACTGCATTTTTAGTTGCAGCTGCAGCACAGCTCACTTTACCGTCTCCGCTAATTAACAATATTACACAATCATCATATTTTTCACGTGCTGCATCACACATGCTTCGAAGTGTGTTCATATCAGCACCTTTAATCTCTGCAACGATTGTCTTCGTTCCGTTTATATCTATAGGTTTATCTAAAACACTAGATGCATTTCCTGTTGCAGCCTTTTTCTTTAGGTTATCAATTTCTTTACGAGCTGTTTTAAGGTCTTTTAGTAATTTATGAACTCTACTCGGTGCATCAGCATCAGTAGATTTAACAGAATCTGAGATTCTAGCAAGAGTTTCTTTTTTATCCTGCAGATATTCAATAGCTCCGGCTCCTGTAAGTGCCTCAATCCTTCTTACCCCTGCAGCAACACCACCCTCAGAAACTACAACAAACAGACCTGCTGAAGAAGTATGTTCAAGATGAGTTCCCCCACATAGTTCCATACTGAATTCTCCTGTACTTACAACCCGCACAGTATCTCCATACTTCTCACCGAACAATGCCATAGCACCTTTTTCACGAGCTTCACTAATACTCATAGTAGTCACATCAACATCGGCATCTTCAAGTATTTTTTCATTAACCAACGATTCCACTTTTTTCACTTCATCATTAGTCATAGCTGAAAAATGCGTAAAGTCAAACCTCATTCTGTCAGGTCCAACATGCGATCCAGCCTGAGCAACATGATTTCCAAGTACATTCTGAAGAGCATACTGTAATATATGAGTTGCTGTATGGTTGCGTTCTATTGCTTTACGGGCACTTTTATCAACTTCAGCAGTTACTGAGTCACCTTCAAAAACAGTACCATTGATAACTTTTCCTTTATGAATAAATACTCCTGTATGAGTTTTAATACATCCTGTTACCTGCATCTTGAAACCTTTATCACTTTTAAGATACCCTATATCTCCTACCTGGCCGCCACTTTCAGCATAAAAAGAGGTCTTATCAAGAGCTACTTCAATAACTCCATTAGCATCAACAACTTTAAGAACATTTCCACTTTCTATAAGGTTATTATAACCTGTAAATACAGATGGCTTCGTGTCTTCGAAAGCATCTTCTTCGTTACCGCCCCATGCTTGTGACCCATCTTCAGATTTCTGTGCATTTCTTGCCATGTCTTTTTGTTTTTGCATCTGTGTTTTGAATCCATCTTCATCCATCTTTATATTCTGTTCCGAAGCTATTTCTTCAGTTAGCTCATATGGGAAACCAAAAGTATCATGTAGCTTGAAAATATCGGTTCCTTTTATAATATCGCCGCCTACATCTTTGATTTCATCTATAATATTGGTAAGAATAGACAGCCCCTGGTCAACAGTGGATAAAAAACGTTCTTCTTCAATTTTAATAACTTTTTCAATATAATCCTGTCTGCTTATAAGCTCAGGATAAGCTCCCCCTGACTCACGGATAACATCCTTAACTATATCAGTCATAAATGTACCTTTAATACCCAATAATCTACCGTGGCGTGCAGCTCTTCTTAGTAGACGCCTCAACACATATCCCCGACCTTCATTTGAAGGAATAACTCCGTCAGAAACCAACATAACCGAACTTCTTACATGATCAGTTATGAGTCTTATAGATATATCGTTTTTAGTATCTTTTTTGTATTCTATATTTGCTATTTCACAAGTTTTATCCAGAGTGCTTCTGATTGTATCAACTTCAAATAGGTTATCAACTCCTTGCATAACGCAGGCAAGTCGTTCAAGACCCATCCCTGTATCAATATTCTTCATAGCAAGTGGCAGATATTCATCATTTTCCTGTCTGTCAAACTGAGTGAAAACCAAATTCCATACTTCTATGAATCGATCACATTCACAACCTGGTGCACATTTAGGATCACCACAGCCTCGCTCAATTCCTCTGTCGAAGAATATCTCAGAACTTGGGCCGCAGGGACCTGTGCCATGTTCCCAGAAGTTGTCTTCTTTACCCAACCTGGAAACTTTACTCTTATCCAGGCCAACTTCCTTTGTCCAAATATCATATGCTTCATCATCATCAATATAAACAGTAGCCGACAGCAACTCTACCGGGATTTCTAAAACTTCAGTGAAGAACTCCCATGCCCATGCTATAGCTTCTTTTTTAAAATAGTCTCCAAAAGAGAAATTACCCAACATTTCAAAATATGAGCCATGTCTGTCTGTAATTCCAACACTATCAATATCAAGTGTTCTTAAACACTTTTGACACGACGCCATCCTGACTGAAGGAGGCTTTTTCGCCCCTGTAAAATATGGTTTAAGGGGTGTCATTCCTGCATTTACAAGCAAAATACTCGGATCATTATCCGGTACCAGTGAAAAACTGGGCACCGTAAGATGTTCCTTGCTTTCAAAAAACTCTAAAAACTTTTTCCTAAGTACATTCAATGATAATTTTCCCATAATCCACCTCAGCAATATTTTTACAGGATTTTCCGGAAATTAAAAAACTCCCATCCCTGAAAGGGACGAGAGCAACTCGCGGTACCACCCTGATTCTTCCATACGGAAGCACTCGGAACCTTAACGCGGCTTAGTCGTCCTAACTTATTGGGAAAGGATGCTGGGGGTTAGCGTTCACCGATTTTGCATAAAAGCTTTCATCAACCGCTTTCTTTCTATAATGCACCGTCTGGTTACTCGTCCCCTTCAACGCAGTTACATTCTAATTCATACACTCAATCATGTCAAATATTGCTCTGCTCTCGGATATCAAATATGCTAATCTTGAGATGCTATAATATTAGCTCATTAGCCATTTTTCAATCTAATGAGAACCGCAGTATTAAACCCTCCATCTAGACTGCATACTTCATAATCTCCAAATGAAGCAGGTATAACAGCATTATGATATCGTACAATCTCAGCTTTCAATTCGGGATTGCTTAAAGACCTTATCATTGCCCTCTTTCCCCTAGTCAAAGTAAGAACATGTGTATACTTGCCTTTGGTTGAGTACTCTGCCCTGTCATAATAATATATACATTCAATGTGAAAAGGCATTTCTCCGATTGAAGAGAATTGTTCTATACAATAATCATCTTTAGAATAAACAACTTTTGGCCTGGATCTGAGTTTTTCTTTTACATAGGATTCTCTACGCCAGCGTTCATTATTAAATCCATGATTCAGATGCATTCTCATAGGTTTCCCATCCATTTCCAACACCATTTGATTTCCACCATGCCCATGCACTGTTCCAGGTGGAATCAAGAACAGGTCTCCTGCCTTGGTATCCCAAAATTTACAATAATCCTGCCAATCGGGAATCAGTGCAGAATTATCCGATTCTCTGCACTTTCTTTCCCACTCCTCAAGGTTGCAGTCGTCTTTGTATCCAATAAACGAACCACCGTTTTCATAAGCCTCTACTATATAATATGTCTCATATCTACCATATATTTCATTAAAATTTTCACGACAATAATCAATACCGGGATGGTTGTGCATTGGCATTGCTGTTCTTTCTTTTGCAGTAGGTTTTGGAAACCAACCATCGTCCAAGCCTACCTGGAAAGGAAAAAGCAATGGATACTTCTCTGCCACATACTTTCCTACAAGTTTCTTGGGATATTGCATGAGTAAAAGAAATGGTAAATTATGCATCTCTTCCCCACCAAAATCAACTTCCATACTAAGATCCGGACTTGTCATTGTATGCCAAGCATTACATTCAAGGCCTTCAATGTCTTCAAGCTGTTTAAACCGATATGCTCCCCAGGGGCCTCCCTGGTACGTTTCAATACACTTTATAGGGTATTTTGCCAGAGTTTGAACAATCTCGTCATAAGCCATTCTAGGAAGCATTTTCAAGTCCTCTGAATGAAGGGCATCGACATAATAGTCCATCTTACCGGCAAGGAAGAGTTTATGCTTTAAAAGAATATGATAATCACAATAGTAATATTCTTTCCAGTAATAGTTCTTGTCGTGAGAGTCATAGCCGAAAGGTTCCAGAGTAAAATCCCACATTTTTAGGAGCACATACTGCACAAGCTTGTCAAAATAGAAAACATAGTCATAGGAGTCCAGAAGACTTTCAAAAGCACTGCCCGGGCCATATACAATCGCTATATCTGACTCAAAATCATTATTATCTAATGTCTCTTTGAAAAAACTAATTTTTTCAAAATCTATAATATCCTCAAGAGTACCACCCAGATTCTCTCTTCCAAATGCAGGATCATCTGTTATGTATGTCTGCTTATATTCTTTCAAGGCACCCTTTTCTTTAAAGAATATACCCGAATGATAAGTTTTGATAGATATCCCCTCAGCTTCACATCTATCCTCGTTTGCACTTAAAATCTTATTCCATTCAACACCATACCAACCATCAAAAGCTATTTTAATTTTGGTTTTTCTACCTTTTAGTATGTTAAGAATTTGCTCTGTTACTTTCTTAGTACCAAAAACAACAGATTCCCGGGATTCTCTACTGATACTTATATGATTTTCATTGTTTGCTCTGCACTCATATATTGCCATGTGAATACCACCATGAAATGAATCCAATATAAGTATATCTTTCTAAAACACTATGAGCAAATGCTTATTGGTAACATTTTCATATATTTTTGTTGTTTGAATATTTAATTAAATAGTATGCTTGTTTTATGAGAAGTATTGATACAACAAAGGGTCCCTTAACCAAAAATATGTTAAAATTAGCATGGCCGGTAGCTGTGACCAATATAATAAATGTATTTTATAATATCGCAGATACATTTTTTGTAGGACAGCTTGAGGAAAGCGCTCAGGCCATATCTGCAGTAACCCTTACTTTTAGTGTTGTTTTTCTTTTAGTTGCTTTTGCTATTGGTATATCAACAGCTACCACTTCCCTGATCAGCCAGTATTTTGGTGCTAAAGACAATGATAATCTTACAAAAGTGGTAAATACATCTCTAATTATGATGGTCATTTTTGCGCTCATTGTTATTACAGTAGGTTTATCAACAAAACAGTGGATATTCAAGCTTCTTCAGGCAGATGAAAGCATCATCCCTCTTGCTGACGAATATTTTTCAATCATAATGTTCGGAATGTTATTCATGTTTCTGTTTTTTGTTTTATCAAGTATGCTGCGTGGTGTTGGAGATACTAAGTCCCCTATGATTGCAGGAATAGCTTCTAGCATTATAAATATCGTTTTAGACCCATTCTTAATTTAAGGATGGCTCTTTTTCCCAAAAATGGGAGTAGCCGGTGCTGCTTATGCCACAGTTTTTGCCCGTTTTGTACTAACAGTTTATCTTGTGTACAGAATTATGAGAAAAGACTGTCCGCTTGGCTTCAATTTGAAAAAGTTGAAATTTAATTTCACAATAACGAAAGAAATTTTAAGAATTGGTATTCCTTCAAGTATTTCCGAAATGTCAGTAGCACTTGGAATGATGCTGATATTGGGTCGTATTAACACATTTGGTGCTTCAGCAACAGCTGCCCATGGGTTAGGATCAAGATTTGACTCATTAATGTATTTACCAATGTCCGCATTAGGTCAGGCTGCTACAACTATGGTTGGCCAAAATCGGTGTTTGTCAAGATAGTTGTCACTTTCCTTGTTCCTATCCAATCCTTTCTTTTACTACTTGATCACTTGTTTTTTCTGGATTAAGCCATACTTCTCTTTCTAGTGACCAATT
>Ga0307989_1001678_pt1 | contig 11467 bp, 8 predicted proteins | sample EllFjometagen185_FD_203164 | JGI IMG/M metagenome (GOLD analysis project Ga0307989, IMG submission 203164) | Marine microbial communities from Ellis Fjord, Antarctic Ocean - #185 | ecosystem: Environmental > Aquatic > Marine > Unclassified | place: Southern Ocean | collected 2014-10-08 | reverse complement strand
GTAACGACAATTCCAACTTTTTAATACCCTCCAATCGATCCTCTCAAACCTTAGTTTCCTCACCCTGAATTAAACCCTCATTTTACAATCAAACAGTTGTAGAAAAAAATGGATCTGAAAGATTAAGTGAAAACAGATGCTTGGGAAAATAGATCATTTTTTTTAAAAATAATAATCATAGTACTTGAAAAATGGATCAGTGTTCTGTAATAAGGAACAATAGCATTTCATAAAACCATTTGATTTTTGTTTTAAATATTTGATAAATCGGTAAAGACTTTGAAATCATTAGAAAAAGTTTTGGATGTCATCGAGTTTCTAGCCATAAATGGGCACACCGGTATCAGAGAGATTTCAGCGAAGTTATCTGTTCCGCCGACTACAGTCCATAGAATTGTGGCCTCACTACATAGGAGAGGGTTTCTTCAAAAAACGGAAAGCAATCAACTTTATGGACTTTCGATTAAATTTATGGAGTTTGGTGATTCTGTTCAACAGCAATTTGATATCGTCACAACCGTCAGGCCTTTTTTGGAAGATTTGGTCGAGGAAACGGGAGAAAATGCTAATTTATGTATTTTAAATGGGTGGAACTCTGTTTATATTGATCATATTCACAGTAAAGAACACAATTTAATGTTTTTTACACGGAGAGGAGCGACTGCACCCCTTTATGCTTCCGGTATTGGAAAGCTTTTTTTAAGTTATTTTTCCAGTTCGAAATTAGATCAATACTATACGGAAAATGACTTAAAATCATATACAAACACGACGATTACCTCTCCTGAAAGAATGCAGGACGAGATTAAAAGAATTCGGGAAATAGGATATGCCGTTGATAATGAAGAGAAGGAAGAAGGTGTGCGTTGTATCGCTGCTCCGATATTTGATCGAAGCGGCGAAAATATTGCAGGTATATCAGTTTCGGGGGCAACTCAACGGATGCCGATGAAGCGATTAGTTGAATTAGGAGATGTGCTGAAAGGGAAAGCGCAACAGATATCAATTGAATTGGGACATAGTTTCAATCCTTAGGTTATACTGTTCATACTAAAAATCATTGGGCTGGTTACAATATTTGCTGGAAAAATCGAATTTTAATTTTTAAGGGTATAGGTATTATGGAAAATTTATTAAACAATATTAAAGAAACTTTATTAATGGGCCCCGGGCCGTCTTATATTCATGATTCTGTTTATAAAGCCCTTGGTAAAAAGACAATTGGGCATCTTGATCCCTATTTTATAAAAATAATGGATGGGATTAAGCAACAATTAAAGCAGTTGCTAAATACCCAAAATGAACTGACAGTCCCCATATCCGGTACTGGTTCAGCGGGTATGGAAAGTTGTTTTGTCAATTTGATTGAAAAAGATGATCCTGTATTAGTTTTGATTAATGGTGTTTTTGGAAAACGGATGGAAGATGTGGCAAGTCGTTTAGGGGCTAATGTTGATGCCCTTGAGTTTGAATGGGGAACTCCGGTTCGTCTGGACGATGTCAAAAAGCAGCTGGACAAAAAATCCTATAAAATAGTGGCTGTTGTTCATGCTGAAACATCGACAGGTGTCTGTAATCCGGTTGAAGAAATTGGCTCTCTGTTGAAAGGTAGTGATGCTTTATATCTGGTTGATGCAGTTACCAGTTTGGGTGGTATAAACATCATGATGGATGAATGGGGCATTGATGTGCTTTACTCCGGTACTCAAAAATGTTTATCCTGTCCTCCGGGTTTGGCGCCAATATCTTTTTCAGATAGAGCGGTTGAGGCGATTAAAAACAGAAAAACCAAAGTTCCAAACTGGTATCTGGATTTAACCATGATTATTAACTATTGGGAAGGAAATACCAGGGCTTATCATCATACCGCACCCATCAATATGCTTTACGGGTTATATCAAGCCCTCTTTAATGTAATTGAAGAAGGCTCTGAAGCAGTATATCAAAGACATATGGACTCTCATCTGGCGTTGATTGAAGGATTACGACCTTTAAATATGGAAATGCTGGTTGAAGCTCCCTTTAGGTTACCAATGCTAAACTCAGTTAAGATCCCGGAAGGTGTGGATGAGGCAAGAATAAGACAAATGTTACTCAATGAACATAACATTGAAATTGGGGGTGGTCTGGGACCTCTGGCTGGTAAAATCTGGCGAATCGGATTGATGGGGCATACGGCATATCCTCACAATGTTGACCGATTAATTAAGGCGCTAAAAATTTGCCTTGCAAAATAATATCAGTTCAGTATTCCCTGTTTTTTAAAAATTGTACGAAGGGTTTTGTGTCAATTAAGGATAAGTAAACATAAATACTTATCACCGTCTTTGGATGAAAGGGATTATGAAAATGATAGCTTTTTAGGATATTAAATTTTCTTTTCATCCAAATTGAATCCCATTATCTTTGATATTTGGGGATTATGATTTGCACGTTTAAAGAAGTTTGACCGAATTAAAGATGGTTCAACTCCGGTTGTTAATGCCATCTCATTATTACTCATTACTGGGGTGTCTTTATTTGCTGTTTTGAATTTTTATAACCAACGGCGAAGTTCACTTAAAAATGCTAATTAATCAGTAAACCTCATTTTTTTATTTTCAACCTGTTTTCGTGGAGGGCCCCTTTGACTAGCAACGTTCGTTTTTTAATTATTGATGCATATTCCCAAAAAAGCCGGAATGCTTTAGGAACTGTGAATATGATACTTGCTCATGTTTTATATGAGAAAATGCTTCACAGGCATTTGCCGGACGCCAAAAGTGATATCTGGTTTCCCAGTGATGAAGGTGTGGAAATGCCATCCATGGAACAACTTAAGTCCTATAGTGGAATCCTGTGGACAGGCTGTGATTTGTGTATCAATGACACTGGCAGTCCCAGTATTCAAAATCAGATTAAACTTGCTAAACAAGCCTTTGAAATTGGCCTTCCCAGTTTTGGAAGTTGCTGGGCCTTACAGATTGCAGCTGTGGCCGCCGGTGGTGAAGTAATTTTTAATCCCAATGGTCGTGAAATGGGTTTGGCTCGAAAAATTAGATTGACTGAAGCGGGGTTAAAACATCCGATGTACCAGGGGAAACCACCTGTTTTTGAAGCATTTAGTTGTCATGATGATATTGTTTTAAATTTGCCAAAAGAGGGGGCTTTACATTTGGCAACAAACGATTGGTCTCCGGTGCAGGGTGCCGCCATCGACTATAAAAAAGGGAGTTTTTGGGCCGTTCAGTATCATCCGGAATACAGCCTTCAGGAAATATTATGTCTAATTATTGCCCGGGCCGCTAAATTAATAGAGTTAGGTTTTTATAAAGATCAGGCTGAAGTGGATCAGATGGTCGCCAGTATGAAGGCTTTGGTGGCATCTCCCAATGAAAAAAGTCTTAGATGGCAATTAGTTATCGATGATGACGTTATGGATCCTGATATGCGTCAAATTGAATTTTCAAACTGGATTAAGGAATTCATTCTTCCTTAATAACCATATCAAACAAAGTATTCGTGGTGAGAGTTATTGATGAAAACAGTAAACGAAACAGTTGATGTACTGGTAGCCGGTGGCGGAACCGCCGGACATGTTGCAGCCATCCAGGCTGGTCGGGCTGGCGTTAAAACAGCTATCATTGAAGCGGGTACCATGCTGGGTGGTACGATGACATCGGGTGGTGTTTATATGCCAAACCACTACTATAGCCCTGAAGGTCCTGTGGTGCTCGGCATTGCCTGGGAATTATATAAAGCATCAATGGAAATTGAAGGATTGCCGATTCCTGATTACCGTAAACGCCGTCCGGTGGAAAACCCCGGTTATTATAGTTATATCAATGTTCCGGTCTATTCGGCAGTGGCGGAAGCAGCTGCGGTTGAGGCAGGTGTTCTGATACACTATCACGAGTTTATCGGTGAAGTGAAGGCGGATGGCAATGAATGGGAAATTACCTCATTTGGTAGAGGTGTTAAACGGATCACACGGGCAAAGGAAATTATTGATTGTACCGGTGACTCGGATGTAGTTAGGGCTCTTGGCCTGGGGGTATTAAGAGCACCTGACCGGCAACCCGGCGCTTATCAGTATAAAATCGAAGGGATCGATTATGAACAGATCTGGGATGAAGAAGTTCAGATCATGTACAAAGAAGCCATGGAAAACGGTACCCTTAAAAAAGGGGACTATGCTTATCTTGATTCTTTGCCTTTTAAGTATTATCTGAATCACGGTGGTCATAATGGCACCCATGTCTATGATGCTGATACCTCGACCGCTGATGGCCAAACCAAGGTGAATATTGAAGGGCGGGAACGCATGCTGCGGATGTATAAATTTGTCCGGACTTCTATCCCTGGGTGTGAGCGATCAGTAATAAAATATATGGCAGGTCACGGGTTAGCCAGAGAAACATATCGTACCGAAGGTGAATATATTATTTCTAAGGAGGATTTTTTAGGTGCTGTCGATTTTGAAGATAAGATCTGTAATGCTTTTAATTATATCGATATGCATAATACAAAAACCGGTTGTGATGTTTATTTTCATGAGGACCGAAAAATGGTCCCAACAGTACCATTTCGGGCTTTGATTCCCAAAGGAAGTTCCAGAATTACAGTGGCTGGTAGGATTGTTTCGGCCGATCGGGTTTCACTGGCTGGTATTCGTGCCCAGTGTACTTGTATGGCGATGGGACAGGCCATGGGGGCCGCCGCAGCCTTAGGAATTAAAAAAGGAGTTCCTTCGAGGGAAATTGATTCAAAAAACATTGTGGCATTGACTGTCGAGCATGGAGCAGTACCTCTAAAATAGATAGCGATTGGGATTTATGAGTACCTGGTGTTATCTGACTTAAAATAAGAAAATCCGTAGGGGAGTTTAAATATGAAAACCATTGAAGAAGTTGCCAGAACGACGCCTGTAATGGCTGAAACAGATGTACTGGTGGTGGGAAGCGGTCCCGGGGGATTATCCGCAGCACTAGCAGCATCCCGAGAAGGTGTAGCTACCATGCTTGTTGAAAGGCATGGCTGTTTTGGTGGTAATATTACCCAGGCCAATGTGGAATCCATTGCCTGGTATCGCCATGAGCAAACCGTTGAAGCGAATGGTATCGGTATGGAGTTGGAAAGGCGGGCTCAGGAAATGGGAGCCACCCAACCCGAACCGCAATCCACTAGTCAGGCATTGGATACAGATCTGTTTCGGTGGGTGGCCGATAAAATTGTAGAAGATTCCGGTATTGTTCCTCTTTTACATTGTTTTGCTGTTGATGTGATCATGGATGGTGATGCTATCTGTGGGATTATCATCGAAAGTAAATCCGGTCGTCAGGCAATTCTGGCCAAACAAGTTATTGATGCCACAGGAGATGCCGATATCGTTCATCGCTCAGGTGCGCCTTATCGGATGGCGGCGAAAGAAGATTTGATGGCAGTGACTGTTTCTTTCGGGTGCAGTGGTGTTAACAAGGATCGATTTTTGGAATATGTTAATGAAAATCCCACCACCTTGAAAGACTGGGCTAAGTCCACCACAGGTAAGGAAGATGATCTTTTTAGTCCCTTTTTAAGAGAACCATTTTCAAAAGCCACTGCCGCCGGAGAAATTCCGGAAGTAGTTGGATTGAATGGTACCTGGAGTCGATTGACGGAAGAGGGTGAAGCGACCTATTTAAATCTGGTTTACATGAAAGGATTTGACCCCACTGATGTTTGGGATCTGACCAGAGGGGAGATGGAAGGTCGCCAACAAGCCATGTGGGCACTGGCTGCTTTGAAAAAATATGCTCCTGGATTTGAAAAAGCCAGGTTACGATCATTTGGATCTTCTTTAGGAACCCGTGAGTCCAGAAAAATTGTCGGAAACTATTTTCTGACGGAAGATGATGTACGTAATCAAGCTAAATTTGATGATTCCATCGGTATTTTTCCGGAATTTCTGGACGCAGGGGTGGTCGTAATACCAACCACAGGACGATATTTTCAAGTTCCATACGGGATCATGGTGCCTCAGAAAGTTGATAATCTATTGGTGGCCGGAAGATGTGTGGCTGGTGATAAAGTCTCACACGCTGCCACCCGGCAGATGATGTGTTGTACTGTTACCGGTCAAGGTGCCGGAGTGGCTGCTGCCATTTCGATCAAAGAAAATAGTACCTGCCGGAATGTTGATATTAATAAGGTACAAACAGCGCTTCAAAAACAGGGTGTTCGTGTTCAATAATTCGATTATCATCGTTAGTATTAGATAGTATACATCAATATCATTCTCAAAAATCACTTTTTTTTAATTTGGGAATGACAAAATTAAAAAACTGTGCTTTTTATACCAAACTGTTAGTTTTAATGCACTGAACTTGCGCTTCTCTGGTCAAAATTGATTTGATAAAATTTTGATAATGTTTGAAGTTTTTATTGCATCATATTAAGCGGGTATAAGAAATGGTATTAAATATAGCACATCGTGGCGCTCGCAGTGTCGCCCCTGAAAATACACTGCTTGCAGCCCAAAAAGCCTATGATTTTGGCGCTCATCTATGGGAAACTGATGTTAGCGTTTCAAAAGACGGGGAGTTAATTATCTTCCATAATGATTCCCTGACTCTGACCACCGATGCTGAAAGCCGATTTCCGGATCGTAGCCCCTGGACGTTCACCTCTTTTACCCTGAAAGAAATAAAATGCCTGGATGCCGGGTCCTGGTTTGTGAATACCGATCCTCATCACCAAATTGCCGCTGGTAATATTTCCCAAAATGATTTGAATAGTTTTGCCGGCTTAAAAGTCCCCACTGTAACAGAAGCAATTCAACTCACTCAAAATCTGAATTGGAAGGTCAATTTGGAAATGAAGATACAACCGGAGGTAATGAAAAATTTTCCGATGGTAGATCAATTATTGAGTGAAATAGAGCGATTACATTTTTCGAAAGATCAATTTGTTATCTCTTCCTATAACCATGATTGGTTAAAAGAAGTTCAAGCGAAAAAACCAGAATATCAAATTCAGGCACTTGTCGGTTATCCTGAGGTTGATGCCATTAACTGGAGAAATTTTGAATTTAAATCCTATAATGTTAATCGGAAGCTTACAACCCCTGAAGAAATCAGAGCTGTTGCCAATAAAGGTTACGGAATTGGTTTGTATAATATAGACACCAAAGAAGATTTTGTTCAATTTATTGATGCTGGTGCAACCCGCATTATTACCGACTATCCTCAAATAATGACGGAGATGGGTTATCATCGGTAAAAAACCAGATTTAAAGTTCTAATAAGAATGCGCATGTCGGCTCCGCTAGACGCTTGATCCGACCGACGTTTCCACATGTATAAAAACTTGAAATGAAAGAGGGCAAAAGAAAGATGATATCATTGATGTTTGCTATAATGCAGCTTCTTCGGCAACGTAAAGACCAACATTAGCATCTTTTAATTTGTTGCAGATTTTTTGGGGAGGTTTCTGATCTGTAAATAAGGCATCAATTGTTTCAATATTAGTCAGACATACCATTGCGTTTCGACCAAATTTTGTATGATCAGTGGCCAGAAATACCTTTCTTGATTGCTCAATAATAGCCCGGGTCACTCTGACTTCATTAAAATCAAAATCTAAGAGTGTTCCATCTTCATCAATGCCACTGATTCCAATAATTCCAAAGTCAAATTTAAATTGATTAATGAAGTCAATCGTGGCATCCCCTGTAACGCCATGATCATAATTACGCACGGTCCCACCTGCTATAATAACTTCAATGTTATTATTTGCGCTTAAAATTTGTACGACATTCAAGTTGTTCGTAATCACCCGCAGGTGATTGTGATTGAGTAGTGCCTTAGCGATTTCTTCCGTGGTTGTGCCGATATTGAGAAAAACAGAGGCATGATCAGGAATATGCTTAACAAGTAGCCGGGCGATCTTTTCTTTTTCAGGCTGGCATAAAATCTGACGGGTTTGATAAGCAATGTTTTTCGAATTGGAAACAGGTCCGGCACCACCGTGATGCCGTTCAATTAATCGTTCATTGCATAGTTTGTTGATATCGCGTCTGATGGTTTGGGTGGTCACTGTAAAATATTTGGCTAATTTTTCAACAGACAGATATCCCCGTTCCTGGATTAAAGCCACGATTTGTCGATGTCGTTCGGGGATAGGAAGGGAATCAGTTGGGAGTGAATACTTTTTTTTAGTGTTGGTTTTCATATTTTACTTAGCCAATAGCTATGGAAATTTCTTTCTGTAGAGAAATAGTGCTGGTATTACTTCTAGATAACTGTTGGATGAAATGTTGTAATCAGCATAATTTTTTCTATCAAAATTTTCATTTATGTTCAACTAAATTATTGGAAATTGTGATCGTGATACTATCATGAAACAGTGATACCAGAAATAAAAAACCATTTAATTATCTGATTATATATTCTAAAATAAATTGTTTTATATTGTGAAAACAGTATTGTGTTATATTTTAAAGAAAAAAGTAAGTATTAAAACAAACATAAATGAAATTAAATGAACATAGATGTTGACCAATAATGTTCATATATTATATTTTTCTTTCAAACAGATTACAAATATTAATATTATCGTTCATTTAACAATTTCCATATCAATGAAAACACAACAAACAGATATTTTAATTATAGGCGGTGGGGCCACCGGAACCGGTATAGCCAGAGATTTAGCTTTAAGAGGTGTGAATTCCATTTTGGTGGAAAAGCATGATATCAATGCTGGTGCGTCGGGAGGTAATCATGGATTACTTCATAGTGGTGCACGTTATGTTGCCAAAGATATTGAGAGTGCCAGGGCCTGTAAAAAGGAAGCTGATATATTAAAACGAATGGCTCCGCACTGCATTGAAGATACCGGGGGGTTGTTTGTGGCTGTGGAAGGTGATGATGAAAAATTTATCGCCGATTTTCCACAATTTTGCCAAAAAAGTGGTATTCCTTGCCAGGAAATGAGCATTGATGATGCCCGGGCACAAGAACCTGTTTTATCTAAGCATTTGATTGCTGCCTACCAGGTTGAGGATGCCAGTATAGATCCTTTCAGATTATCTTTGGAGAATATTTCCCAGGCTCAGGATCTTGGCAGTACGTATTTACAACACACCAGTGTCAAAGAATTTGTAGTCGAATCTAATAGTATAAAAACGATCATAGCCCTCAATCATATTACGGGTGAGGAAATTAAAATTGAGGCCTCTCAAATTATCAATGCAGCTGGAGCCTGGGCAGGGGAAGTTGCTGCGTTGGCAGGTTGTCACATAAATATGTTATACTCTAAAGGTACTCTTTTAATTACACAGGACCGCCTTTCGACAAAAGTTATCAACCGATTAAGACCAGCTGGAGATGCTGATATTCTTGTCCCAGGTGGTACCGTGTCGATTTTGGGAACAACATCAATTAGAATTGATCAACTGGATGATATTCGACCAACGGTTCAGGAGGTTGATAGTATTATACAGGAAGGTGCCTTGATGGTTCCCATGCTGGAAGATGTTCGGTATACCCGTGCCTTCTCAGGTGTTCGACCCTTAGTTGGCAGTGACAGTGGTAGTGGTGATCGATCCGTTAGCCGTGAATTTTCCTTAATTGACCATACCAAAGACAAGATTGATAATTTTATTACCATTACGGGTGGAAAACTGACCACTTATAGACAAATGGCTGAAAAAACGGCTGATATGGTGTGTTTGCGATTAGGGATTAATGAAGCTTGCTCAACCCACCTGGTACCTTTACCGGCCGCTCATGCCTGTCAATGGACAGAACCTGGAGGAGGACCGAAGACCTGGCTGAAAGAACATGCACCGGATGATCAACTATTATGTGAATGTGAAATGATTCCTCAAAGTGCTATTGATGAAATAGCCAATGATATTAAAAAACAACATGAAGTCCCGGATTTAATATCGATTGGTTTAAGAAGTCGCGTTGGGAAAGGAACTTGTCAGGGATCTTTCTGTAGCCCCAGAATTGTGGGGTATTTATATGATCGTGAATTGATAGATGGAAATAAGGGTATTATTAGTCAAAAAGAATTTTTAAAAGAGCGCTGGAAAGGGCAGAGAGCTATTTACTGGGGTGATCAATTAGCTCAATCTGAACTTTCAGAAGCAATTCATTGTGGATTGTTTTCACTTGATCTTCAAAATCCGGAGACAACATAAAAAATGGTGACAACAGATAAGATAAAGATGGTAGATTTAGCCATCATTGGGAGTGGTATGGCCGGCATGGCTGGTGCACTTTATGCCAGTAATCGAAACCTTTCGACGGTTCAATTCGGTGATACCAGTGGATTTTTATATACGAGTGGACTGTTTGATTTGCTGGCAGTTCCTTCAATTAAAGAGTCAAAAACCTGGGATGATCCATGGGCAGCGATTCAAAAGTTATCTGAATTAGCTACGAATCATCCTTATGGCAAAATTGCTAAAGAAAAAATAAATAGTGCTTTTACAGAGATATTCAACTTTTTCAATTCAGCCGGACTTCCGTATACTGCCCCTGCAGATCGCAACACTAAAGTTATCACTGCCATGGGTACCCGAAAAACAAGTTATGGTGTGTCAACGAGTATGTTGAATGGAGCGTTGGCGTTTCAGGAAAAAAAGCCTTGTTTGCTGATAGATATTTTTGGCATGAAAGCTTTTAGTGCCATGCAAATTAAAACAGTTTTGAAAAAAGAGTGGCCCCAACTCCATGCCGCTCAGATAAAACTTTCTGATTCGGAAATAAAAAGTGAAATTTATGGTGAACATTTAGCCCGTTCTCTGGATTTGAAAGCGAATCGCCAGGAAATGATTGCACTTATCAAAGCGCAATTAAAAGGGGATGATGAGTCTGTAGGACTACCGGCAATATTGGGTGTTTATAATCATTTAGAGGTATTGAAAGATTTTGAAGAACAGCTGGGGGTGACCGTATTTGAAATTCCGACCATGCCGATATCTATTCCTGGATTGAGAATAAAAGAAATCTTCGAAAAAGAATTAAAAGAAAAAGGTGTCAAACAAGCCTTACAAAAAAAAGTTGTCGCCATTAAAGCTTTGGCCGATAATAGTGGTTATGTATTAGATATTGGTAAAGATACGGTAGAATACCAGCTGCAGGCGAAGTATATTCTACTGGCAACAGGACGATTTTTATCAAAAGGGTTGATTGCAGATCGTAAGCAGATCAAAGAAACGGTGTTAAATTTACCCGTTTATCAACCTAGAGACCGGGATTTGTGGCATCAACCGGATCTGTTTTCACAAGAGGGCCATTTGATTAACCGAGCTGGTATTGAGACAGATGATTCTTTCAGGGCGGTTGATGAAAAGGGAACCATCATTAACAGTAAGCTTTTCGTTGCGGGATCGATTCTGGCGCATCAGGATTGGAAACGAATGAAATGCGGAACTGGTATTTCAATTACTTCAGCTTATGTAGGTATTAATAAAATTGCTGACCAGTTAAAAAAA
>Ga0307989_1001677_pt1 | contig 11468 bp, 11 predicted proteins | sample EllFjometagen185_FD_203164 | JGI IMG/M metagenome (GOLD analysis project Ga0307989, IMG submission 203164) | Marine microbial communities from Ellis Fjord, Antarctic Ocean - #185 | ecosystem: Environmental > Aquatic > Marine > Unclassified | place: Southern Ocean | collected 2014-10-08 | reverse complement strand
CCTCAACATCCTTGATTTCAACGATGACTCCATCGCCAGGACTCAAGATGTGCTTGGGGTTGATAGTTACTTCACGTTCAGGATCTCTAAAAAAGTATAGGGTAAACAGTAATAATACACCGCTGAGCATGGAGGGAATCTTCCAGTAGAGTGAGCCCCCGGTAAAAAATGATATTGTGGCCAGGATCAATGTGAGACCTAACACAATTGCTATATTTAGATATCCTTCACGTGCCATAATTGTCTAGATACATCCTCTCTGTTAAACCGCGCAAAGATAAACTAGTGGCCTCCAGAATAAAACACGCATTTCCATGGGGGAAGCCAATAATTAGATGGAGATTAACCCGATATTTGCTCATTAAAATTGGATCAAGATTCAGTAGAAATTATTAATTTGCTATCGATTCAGAAGGTATAAGGGTTTCACCGAGTATGATGGGAATAGCCATACTCTCTTGCTGGCGCAAAATATTTAGTATGAGTTGATCGCCATTCTTCAAATCCTGAAGATTAAAATAGGTAAATATATCATCATCAGTTTGAATTTGCTGTCCATCCAGCCCCACAATGAGATCACCAACTTCAACGCCACTTCTATGCGCAGGTGATCCATCTTTTACGCCAACTACAACCACACCGACCTCTGAACCAAAATTGAGGAGTTTAGCCGTGCGGGGATCATTGGGGCGATAGCTGATACCGGTAGAATAATTTCTATCAACGAAACCCTTGCGTCTTAATTCATCAATAATACCAATAGCGCGGTTGATGGGTAAGGCAAACCCAATCCCGATAGAACCACTATTGTTTCCTCCAGAAAAAATAAAGGTATTGATTCCTATTACCTCTCCTTCAGAATTGACCAACGGTCCTCCACTATTTCCCGAATTTATTGAAGCATCAGTTTGGATCATATCCTGGTAGATGCGACCAGGCTCTTGGAAACCAAAGTTCATGTGGAGGCTACTTATGATGCCAAGAGTTGCAATAGGCATCTTACTTTCGTTGAACAGGCCAAAAGGATTGCCCAGGGCGATGACCCACTCCCCCATGATGATTTCATCAGAGTTGCCAAGCCGAGCAGCAGGATACTTGCCTGGATCAGTAATTTTGATTATGGCCAGGTCTGTTTTCTCATCTATCCCTACAACGTCTGCAATATGTTGACTCCCGTTTGCCAGGGTCACGATTATTTCAATAGCATTTTCAACGACATGTGCATTGGTAATGATATAGCCATCTTCATCGTAAATGAAGCCTGAGCCAATGACAGCATCCTTCTCTTGAAACCAGCGCGGTGTACCCGGCATGATAAAGCGCCAGAAGGGATCAGACATACGTGGAGATTGTGAGTATCTTATTTGAGTTGTTGATATCCCAACTACTGCAGGTGAAACATCAGCAATTCCTCTCGTAATGGCTGTTTCTCTAGACTCATATAATGAAATTTTCTCTGGGATTTCAGATGATGATATCCCATTTGGCAGAAATGACACCACGCTCGTATCTAGAGCCATATTCCCTGCAGCACCGGGTACTTGCCAGTTTCTCAACTCTCTCAGAGAAAGTGTCAGCATCCCCAGAAAAAGAGCCAATGCAAAGATCAATGTCGTTATTTTTCTCATCTTATACTTATCTATCCATTGTCATAATGTGAATAATAAGCTCTGATGTCTGACAAGACAAGTTTATCCTCATATCACATCCCAGGCTGGCTGGATGGCCTCAGGATAATTTACCTGCATGAGCGCAAGCCCATTAGCTGGTGCGGTGACTGTATGGGATCGTCGATTTGGGTCGTTCAAAAGGTTGGTGAAATGTTCAATATCCCATTTTCCACGAGCAACTTCGATCATACTACCAACCAGCATACGTACCATATGATGTAAAAATCGGTCACCTACGATTGAAAATTTATGTGTTCCTGATTGATGCTCATCCCAGGCAGTTTTGACAATCTTGCAGACCATGTTTTCAGTCTCTGTTCCAGCATAGCAGAAACTGGAGAAATTATGCTCACCTTTGATCAGGCTAGAAAGCTCATGCAATTTGGAAATATCTAGAGGATATCGAACAAACCATTTAAAATGTCGATCCAGGACATTGGGAGACGTACTGATTTGATATAAATAGTGTCTTTGATTGGCAGCAAAGCGGCTATGGAATTCGTCACTCACTAGCTTCGAGTCTATCAATCTGATATCATCAGGTAATTGGCGGTTGAGTGCCTTCCATAAATTATTAACCGGGACAGCACAACTATCTATTTCGAAATGTGCAACCTGTCCCAAGGCGTGCACACCACTATCTGTTCTACCAGAACCAATAATGCCAATTTTTTGGCCGAGGAGTTTGTGCAAAGCTTTCTCAAGGTACCCTTGTATTGTTTCTGGGTCCTTTTGAATCTGCCAACCATGATAAGCAGAACCATCATATTGAATGAGCAGTGCGATCTTCACTTGCTAAGCTCCTGCTTGTCTGCGATGGAAACCAGTACCAGCCAAAGGGTCATCAGCACCCAGATGATAATCATTTTCGTGTTTAAGATCAAAGAGATGACGCCCAGACATATCCAGGCCACTCCTATCAGAATTGTATGTGAGGAGTTTTTGCTCGAACTTACAGAGGGTAAACCACGTATCGCCAAGAGCTCTCCAAGCGTCATTGAGCGTTGAATAGTATGGGAAATCATCGCCTTAAACACGCTCTGCCAGTATCTAATCTTCTGGAGATAACTCTTTCGAGGTAGTCCTGAAACAAAATACAATTGAAACTTTGAAAATCGCTTCCATTCGACCTTTAAAGAGGGAATAAATCTCAGGGATAAAACGACCAATGTTTGCAGTTTTCCAATCTGAAAGCCCAGCCATTTGAGAGGTGACAAGAGCACCGTCAGTTGAGCAAGAACATCTGGATTGCTCAGTTTGGATTGAAAACTGGAAACCACTACCAAGGGCCAGGCGAAACGTTCAACGGCCTGCATGAGGTATTGCCAGTCAGACCAATAAAACCCCTCTTCAAGTGATCCTATAAATAGTGCCCTCATAAATGGGGAGAAAATAATTTGGAGGATCGCTAGAAATAGGACCAGGCTCAAGATATAGGCTAAAGTTCGAAAGGGAGATGAGGAAGTTTTCCAGAGAACGACCAGAGTAAGAGCTGTAATCGTGAGGTGCCACCAAGCAGCAGAAACCACAAACAATGAGACAAAAACCAGCGCAGAAGCAAGTGTGGTGAACCAGATCAGCCATGAATCGACCTCTGAATTCAGTGTTTTTAATTGGATGTTATTGTCGGCCACTTAGGATCAGCTGTTAGAAGGTAAGTGAAACCCTAAGTCCTGCACTTCTATCAGTCATCTCGGGCTGAAGGCTCATGGTGGCGTCCAAACGCTTTAGGTATAGAGCATCCATGGTGCTAACAAGGTGATTCAGAGCGATGGCTCCAAAGGTATATGTTAAACGTTGTCTCCACAAATAGCGCTCGGTTTTAATATCAAAATACTCCTCGCGCTTTTCGTCTGATTCCCAGCTCCAATAGTAGCCATTTTCTGCTGAATAAATTCGATCCCACTGTCTATTACGGAGCATCTGCTCATTATATGCATCCATACTTGCGTATTTGGTTACACGATCTAGGAAGACATCTGACTTATTTTGAGGATCGCTTATCTGACCATATTCGGAAGCGAAATAATAGAGGTCATTCTCATGGCTATTTGCAGTTGAACTGGCAATGCCTGCAAAGATCCACAAGGCAGCTTCTATTCCGTTGAAAAGGTAGCCTTGCTTATGAGACCCGTAACTGTGCTCTCCCCAGCCTGGGATCAAGGTACTTTTTAATACTGATGGGCTAGATTTAAAGCTATCAGCAGATTCCCCTATTATTGGGAATGCTAGAAGAATAGTTGCCAGTATGACTTTAAGGTTCAAGTGTCGCAAAAGTTAGGTCCTTATAAAAAAGAGTGCTATGCCTAATGAGAATACCCCAAGAGTTGTCAAAACGATCAGGCTAATTGCTGGTTCTCTACTAGAGTAGTCCCCTTCAGCGGTGATGGGGTATGCTTCATCCAGGAGCTTTTTTAGCTGAGTTTTTGAAACTTTGTCAGAAATTTTCCCCTGCCAGATATACTCATCCCGATCATGTTTGAACGATACCTGGAGTTCTAACTGACGAAGGTATCGTGAGTTCCGGATAGTTTTAGTCGATTCTTGATTCATGGCCATGGTCATCTCAATTGCTTCCAATTCGATAAGGCCAATGCCAGCCTGTCTCAAATCATCAGGACTATTGGAAATGCACGTATTGAGATACATCCCCAAATTGGAATCATTACCAAATTGAAAACTCAACCTATCCTGGGGAGTTAGCGTTGAGTCAACAACAGCCCGCTGCAAATCTTTAAGCAATTCAATGGTCAAATCTCGGTGACTTGATTGTCCATAGGCTGATCCAAATATTAGTAAACATAGAGCCAGCAAATGTTTCAAGATGGATATATCCAATAAATGTTTGGTGAGTCTCAGCATGAAATGATTTAGGAGGGTTTTACAGATTTCCCAAGGATCACCCATAACAGACCCAGAGATGATAATAAGAGAATACTCAGTGCGAATACGTTTCCATGTTTACTGTAAAAAGTGCGTTCCAAGCCGATGGGTGCATCGTACACGATTTCACCCTTTTCGCCAAGAGGGATTGATTTTGCAATACGACCAGTTGGCAGAATCATGGCACTGATACCAGTTTGGGCAGCTCTCACAATACTGATTCGATGTTCAATGGCACGTAATCTTCCGGCAGCAAGATGCTGATAGGGTCCCGGTGAATTACCCAACCAGGCATCATTGGTAATGATGGACATCAGGTCAGCATCATTATCGATGAAGGATTTAAAAATGAAAGGATCAGCAGATTCGTAACAAATCACTGCACCAAGATCGGTCACATCTTCCCTGCTACCCATTGGATATACCATAGATTCTTTACCTGGCTGAAAATTGGCTTGACCAAAATTCAAATTGGCCAGGATTGGAAAACTCTCCACCATAGGGATTCGTTCAGCAAAGGGTACTAGGCCCTGTTTGCTGTATATGGCAACAGGCATCCCAGGTGAGTAGAAAAAAGCAGAGTTAAAGAACTGGTAATCACCATGATTCTCTTCATGATGAAGTGCTCCGGCCAGAATTGAGACACCATAACGCTCGACAAATTTTCTAATCTTTCGATCGAACTGTGGGTAATAGTGTAAATGAGCTGGTATAGCACTTTCAGGCCAAATCAGGATAGTGGCGCTGTCCTGAACCGCTCGCTTTGATTGCTCAAGAATAGCTTCGACATGCTTGGTTTTTTTGGCACGCACCCATTTCTGGTGGGGATCAAGATTTGTCTGAATAATACCTACTCTGATGCTGGTAGCATGCATCTGTCCCACCACCTTCATGCGGACCGCACCAAAGATGAATGAGCCTACAATTATGAAACCTAGAATACCCCAGACCAATTGTTGGGTCCGGACGGTAAGCTTACCAAATTCTAATTGAAACAGAATCGTATTGAGTAATACCACCCAAAAACTGATAGCATAGATACCACCATATTCAGCAAACTGTTGAATGGGGAGCGCAAAATTTTGTGTCATGGCTAGCGACAACCATGGAAATGCTAGAGTATACCCATGATAGCTGAACAGGAATTCGACTGAAACCCAGAAGGCTGGAGCCAACCAGAGTCCCTTTGTGCCAAGATTTCTGCCTGCTCTGGAAATCATCAATCCAAATAGCCCAAACCAGAGTGATAAATAGGCCACACTTCCCATCATTGAAGCAGAGGCGACCCAGAAATTAGTTCCAGAATTATTGGCTATCCAATTCAGGCTTGTCAGCGTGAAGATGAAACCAGTGATATAACCTAATTTGAAACCTCTTTGCCATCCATCTTGCTGGAGCGCTACCCATAGAGGTACCCAGGCAACCCAGGCAATAAAGAACATATCAAAAGGTGGAAAACTCAGAGTGAGTAGCAAACCCGAAATGATTGCGAGTGTTTCTGGTGTGAATCTCTTCGTCATGATATTTCTACCGTTTAATTATCCTTGGTTTTCCTGAAGATATTGCTTGAGAATGATGGCTGCAGCGATACGATCCACAGCACCTTTATCATCTCCAACCTTTTTGCCCATTCGATGAAGAGACTCCTCGGCTTCAACCGAGCTATAACTCTCATCGATGGTATAAACGGGTTGTGATATTTTGGCCTTTAATACCTCTATAAAAGCTTCGACCCGCTTGGCCTGTTCACTCTTTTCCAGGCCTGGTCTGAGAGGTATTCCAACCACAACTTCTGTCACATGCTCCTTGTGGATAACCCCACTAATCTGCTCAACAGCATCATCATTATCCTTGATCAGTAGGGTGTCATAAGGACTAGCAATTATCCTCAGTGGATCAGTGAGTGCTAGACCCACCCGTCTCCCACCGGGATCGATTCCTAATATTCGCCCTTGCATATGCCAGAAAGTCTAAAGGTTTAGTCTACGGGCTGTTTTAGGACTTCCTTGAGCAACTTACCTGGCTTGAAGTGTGTTTTCCTTCTGGCAGGCACATAGATTTCCTCATTAGTGCGAGGATTTCTTGCGCGAGGTTTGGCCTTGGTGGGCTTGACCTCAAAAACGCCAAAGTTGCGAACTTCAATCCGGATTGAAGGTTCATCGCCACTCATCATTTCACGGAGGACGGTGAAAACGCCATCGACGATTTCTTCAGTTTGGAATATTTTCTGGCCGAGTTTCTCAGCTGTTTTTTTTGCTACATCTTTTTTGGTGTATGTAATTGACATGGTTGATCCTTTCTTAGCCATGGCTCTACTCACGTTCTACGCTTATAACGCCATCTGACGCAAGTAGTTTTGATTTAAGTCTATCTAATTGTTTGACACCTTCTACTTCAATGATAACCAATCCGGTGACTACATCACCATCGACCTTCATTGAGAGTGTGTCGATATTAATATCATAGGCTGAGATCGTCTCTGAGACGTCTCTAACTAAATGTTTGCGTTCCTGGGCCAATATCTTGAGACGCACGAGAAATTTCTGAGCTCGAGCGGCTGCCCAATCCACATCGATAATGCGCTCTTCTTCGGGCAGGTTGGTTGCGACCGTATCACAACCCTTATGGTGGACAGTAATTCCTCTACCCCGCGTGATAAATCCTAAAATGGGATCGCCTGGAATGGGATTACAGCATTTACCAAAGCTGATCATCATATTGTCAATACCCTGGATGGAAACGCCCCGGGTATTTCGACGTGCTCGATTGAGAAACGATTCAGCGTAATAACTGTCTGATTTTTCTTTGCGAGGTTTGGAATATTCTTCAGGGAAGAATTTACCCAGAATTGAAGAAATGGTTCTATGACCCGAACCAATCGCGGCAATCATGGTTTCTTCAGATTCAAATTTCAGAGTGAGATAGGCATCTTTAATGTGCTTCCATTCCTTGGCCTTCTTTATCTTGCGCAATTCTCTCTCGAGAATCTCCTTGCCAAGACGGACACTCTGATCAAACTCCTGACCTTTGATCCATTTACGGATATTGGATTTAGCTTTGGAGGTTGTTACAAATTTTAACCAGGCTGAGTTGGGTTTTTGTGAGTCGCTGGTGATAATCTCAACCTTATTACCACTCACCAGCTCGCTATTCAAAGGCTTAATACGACCGTCCACCTTAGCACCAATACAGTGCAAACCTACCTGAGAGTGAACATCAAAGGCGAAGTCAAGCGGTGTGGCACCCAACGGCAGGATGCGAACCTCACCTTTTGGCGTGTAAACAAATATTTCATCTTTGTACAAATCAATTTTCAGGAGATCCATAAATTGGTGGGAAGTGGTTTTATCTTCAGTTTGAAGAATATCCACTAAGTTTCTCAACCAGCTTACCTGTTTATCGATATCATCCTGACTTGATTTTGAATCCTTTTCCTTGTACTGCCAGTGTGCTGCCACACCTTCTTCGGCTGTGTCATCCATTTCTTTGGTCCGTATTTGGACTTCCACAGGAAATCCATCGGGACCAACTACAGTAGTCTGAATACTCTGATAGCCATTGGATTTCGGTTGAGCAATAAAATCCTTAAAACGCTCCTGGATGGGCTTGTAAAAGGCATGAATAAGTCCCAGAGCACTATAACATTCCTCAACTCGGTCGACGATAATGCGTACAGCATAAATATCAAATACATCTTCAAAGGGCCGATTCTGATCCTTCATTTTTCTAAAAATTGAATAATGGGTCTTGAATCTACTTTTGTAGACAGCCTCTAACCCAGCTTCTTCCATTTTCCCCTTAACCGGTTCCAAAAATTTCTGGACATATTTCTCGAAAAATGCCTGTCGTTTGGGAGTGAGTTTATTCAATTCCTGTGAAGCTTTGGGTTCGAGAATGGTGAAGATCAAATCTTCCATCTCAGATTTTATTCGATACATCCCCAAGCGGTGTGCCAGTGGAGCATAAACATCGCGGGTTTCGCGGGCGATTCTTCTTTGCTTGACTGCCGGTAAATGATGAAGGGTTCGCATATTATGCAAACGATCTGCAAACTTGATAATAATGACACGGATGTCATCAGCCACAGATAGGAGCATTTTCCTGAAATTAACAGCCTGTTTATCTTCTTCGCTGCGAAATTTTATATCAGAAAGCTTGGTAACACCATCAACGAGACGGGCGACTTCTTCAGAAAATTCCTGTTCCACATCGGCATGTGTGTAGCCAGTGTCTTCAATAACATCATGGAGTAAGGCTGCTGAGATGGTTACTGGATCTAGCTGCATTTCTGCAAGAATTATGGCGACTTCAACGCAATGTGTAAAATAGGGTTCGCCTGATTTTCGCAGTTGTCCCTGATGAGCTTTTTTCCCAAAGGTGTAGGCTCTCCAGACAAAATCTTCACCACTGGGACCGACAGAACTGCTGCCACCCATCAATTTGATGATTTTCTGGAAATCAGGTGGATATTTAGACCCATCTGTTTTCAGGATTCTATCTAGTATTGCCGCAGCCATTAGAAGGGTTCAGGGGCTCCATCATTTGATGAAGCAGAAGGTGTATAGGCCGATAAATTTTCAAATGAAGCAAACTTATCGATAAAACTAAGTCTAACAGTGCCTGTCGGACCATTACGCTGTTTGGCGACAATAAGTTCAGCAATACCCTCCTGGGTATTTCCATTATCATCGAGAACACCGTATTTTTCGGGTCGATAAATAAACATAACCACATCAGCATCCTGTTCAATGGAACCTGATTCACGTAAATCTGAGAGAATAGGTCGTCTATCCCCACCCCTTGTCTCTACCGCTCTCGAAAGCTGTGATAAAGCGACAATTGGCAGATCGAGCTCCTTGGCCAGCATCTTGAATGATCTAGAAATTTGACTAATTTCCTGTTGTCTCGATTCAACTCTTCCAGACCCCTGCAAAAGCTGCATGTAGTCAACAATAATACAATCAATATCCTTATCCGCTTTTAATCGACGGGCCTTTGCTCGTAGTTCAGTAATGTTTAGTGATGCCGAATCATCCAGATAAATCTCAGCTTCGGCAAGGTTCCCTGCAGCCGTACTCAGACGGGGCCACAAGTTTGAGGGCAGGCGTCCAGTTCGAACAAGATGGGCATCCACTTTGGCTTCACTACACAACAGGCGCATGGCCAATTGATAATTAGACATCTCAAGGGAGAATATGCCAATCTTGGTACCAAACTTGACTGCCGCATTACGAGCCAGGGAAAGGGCTAGGGCAGTCTTACCCATAGAGGGTCTAGCGGCAATAATAATTAAATCAGATTTTTGGAAACCGGAGGTGATATCATCAAGAACATCAAAGCCTGTGGCAACGCCGCGGATACCACCGGGATTTTCATGAAATTTATCAGCCTGGGCAAAAGCTTCATCCAGGGCACTACGGATTCTCACAAAGTCAGCCGTTTTAAAGCGCTTTTCCGAAAGTTCGAAAATCTTGCTTTCAGCCTTCTCCAGAAGATCATCAACCCTTTCCCGGGTTTCATAGGCTTCAGTGGATAATTCTGCAGCGAGTTGGATCAGAGCTCTGAGAGCAGAGCTTTCCATGACGAGACGTGCATAATAGCGGGCATTAGCGGTAGAGGGAATTTTTTCTGTCAGCTCAGTAATGTAGTATGAACCACCTGCAGCCTTGAGGTCACCACTCCGTTTCAATTCATCAACAACAGAAATCTGATCAACGGGTTCACCACGAGAATCCAGATTAATAATGGCGTTAAATATTTTTTGGTGCGCGGGACGATAGAAACTCTCAGGTTCGAGGAACTCCATGGCAGAGGAAAGTGCCATGCGATCCAACATCATGGATCCAATAACACTTTGTTCGGCTTCTTCGTTGTGGGGTGGTAGTCTCAGATTCTGACTGGTTTCACTCACGCCTGCTCACCTTTCTTTTCAAGATACATCTGTCGAATTTTTTTGAAATCTTCCCAGGCTGGACGTTTCCAGTTGGAATTTCTCAATAGAGCAGCCGGGTGATAAGTCACCACCATATCCGTACCATGATAATCAAAAACCTGTCCTCGCATTGAAGTCAGAGAATCCTTGGAACGCAAGAGAGTGGTCGCTGATATGCGTCCCAGAGCGACTAAAATCTTGGGCTTTATCATCTCAATCTGCTTAAGCAGATAAGGTTCACACTCTTCGATTTCTGCCTTGTTAGGATCTCGATTTTTGGGTGGTCGACACTTGAGAATATTAGCGATATAGACATCTTCTCTGGTGAGATCAATGGCTTTAAGGATATCTGTAAGAAGCTTGCCCGATCGTCCAACGAAAGGCAGGCCCTCAAGATCCTCCTTTTCACCAGGAGCTTCCCCGACGAACATGATATCGGCATTGGGATTGCCGGCACCAAACACAAAGTTGGTTCGGGTGGCACCAAGAGGGCAGTTCATGCACTTCTCAATGGCACTATTGAATTCACTAAGTGTTTTGATATCACTACTCACAGAGATTTTCTCCATTTCAGTTTCCTGAGCTGTCTCAGGCATATAAAGTGGTCCACCAAAAATTTCTAATTCTTCTTTGATGAAGGCTTTTATCTGGTCATGTTTATTCATCACCTGATTCGACCCTCGTTGAGTTAGGCTTCCTCAGTTCCAGCTTTTTCATCGTCACCATCATCGAACATGGCCTGTTTTTCCCACTTCAGATCACCGGCGAGAAATTCTGTGAGACCAACAGTTGTGGGCTTGACAACAGCATCATAAGCTTCTCTGTCAATTTCAGTATCCACTTCATAGGCGGGAGTAATTTCTTCTTCACCACCGATTTCCTCAAGGTTCTCTTCTTCACGACGACGTTCTTCTTCGATTACATAACGATCTCCAATGATCTGTCTCGCTCTTTTAGCGATCACAGTCACTGCTTCAAAAATA
>Ga0307989_1001676_pt1 | contig 11469 bp, 9 predicted proteins | sample EllFjometagen185_FD_203164 | JGI IMG/M metagenome (GOLD analysis project Ga0307989, IMG submission 203164) | Marine microbial communities from Ellis Fjord, Antarctic Ocean - #185 | ecosystem: Environmental > Aquatic > Marine > Unclassified | place: Southern Ocean | collected 2014-10-08 | reverse complement strand
CTAGTTGAGTTCATCAATAAAGAGGGAAAGACAGGGCACTTTTTCATGTCTTTGGTGTTTCTGTTCCAGCTAATCTCGTCCATGTTTGTCCAGAATAATGGGGTGCACAGTCCCTTGTTGGAAAACCCCATGTTTGTTTTTCATGTCTACGCTACCCTTTTAGGAATTACAGCCATGGCCGTCGCAGCCATATATTCACTTATGTATTGGATGCTGGCAAAAGAAATAAAAGCCCATCGTTTTGGCTCAATTTATCAAGGGTTACCAACCTTGGAAACGCTTGAGGGGATGGGCAGAGCTGCTTCTTTAGCCGGTCTGGTGGTCTTAGGGTTGGGTATATTTTTAGGTCACCTATGGGCCTATAAGATATTAGGATATTTCTATTCCTTTGACCCTAAAATTGTGATTACAGATATCGCCTGGCTGGGATACCTAATCGGGTGGGCGATAGTCCGCCTACGTGGTTTGGGAGGTTTGCGAACAAGTCAATGGGCATTTTGGGGGTTTATTGCATTGTTTACTTCACTAGTGATTGTAAATATTTTTGCCACAACCTTTCATCGATTCACCTGATGCAAAATAGTCAACTCGTACTCATTGCATATCACCATAAGAACGCTCCAGTTGAGCATCGGGATCTTGTGGCGCTTTCCCATGATCAGATTCTCTTATTTATCCAATTGGGAAAACAGTCCTCAGTTGGCATCAGTGAAATGGCAATCATCTCCACTTGTAATCGTACAGAATTTTATATCATTAGCTCTGAACCCGCACTAGTCAAAGAATGGGTGCTCACACAATATGAGCAGCAGCTTTCCGTTAAACCGGAGGGCGGTTGGAGAGAACCAGAAATATTATTCAACGATCAAGCAATTACACATCTATTCGGTGTCGCTGGTGGTCTTGAGAGTATGATGCTTGGAGAGAATCAGGTATTGAGCCAGGTGAAGGCCAGCCATAATTTGATTCTGTCAACAGGCTATAAATTTCCAAGGTTAAACCACCTATTTCAGGATGCTATTCGCACGGGTAAAGCTATTAGGTCAAAAACTGGGCTGAGTACCGGAGCTGTATCCATCAGTCTGGCAGCTGTAGATTTAGCAAGTAAGATCTACTCCAATTTTGAGAAGCATCCCATTCTACTCATTGGTGCAGGAGAAACAAATCAGCTGGTTGCTAACCACTTTCAGGAGCGGGGTGCCTCAAAATTTATTGTGGTGAATCGTGGTCAGCACAATCGGGAATTATTAGCCGAGAAGTTAAATGGTAAGGCATATGGCCTGGACGAGCTGGATCAGGCTATTACTGAAGCTGATATCATTGTTACCGCTACAAATGCCAAGCAATACCTAATCTTAAAGGAAAAGCTTAAAACAATCCTTCACCGCCGTAGACGTGGCGCCTTGTTATTGGTTGATATTAGTTCCCCTAGAAATATTGATCCGCAGGTGAGTGATTTACCGGATGTGTTTCTATATCACATTGATCATCTCAAAGAAGTGGTCCACGAGAACCTTGAACGACGTCGCTCTGAAATACCTGCAGCAGAACTTATTGTTGAAGAAATAAAGCAAGAGTATTTGAGCTGGCTAAAATCGTTAGATGTGGTACCGACAATTAGTCAACTTTCAAAATATTTCCATCAGGTTCGTAAGCAGGAGTTAGAGAAGTTTGCTAAGGGAACAGAAGCTGAGGAATACGAACGACTCCAGGAATTATCCAATGGCATCGTTAAGAAGCTCCTGCATTACCCCATCTTAAGCCTTCGCGAAATGGCCAAAAGCGAACAGATTGATCCCGGAAGAATAAATGCGATTTGGGAGCTGTTTAAAATGAATCAAAACGAATCATAAATAGAAAGTTATCAGATTCATGAAGCAAAAAAATATTACGATCGGTAGCCGTGGAAGTCAACTCGCCCTTTGGCAGAGTCGTCTGATAAAATCTCTATTGGAAGAACAACACCCCACAATAGAAGTGACGATAAGAGTCATAACAACAAAGGGTGATACAATTCAAGATATACCCCTTCCGAAGATCGGAGATAAAGGCCTCTTTACCGCAGAGTTGGAATCAGAATTGATCAATGGCAATATTGATCTGGCTGTTCACAGCTTGAAGGATTTACCCACGACATTACCTGAAGGTTTATGCTATGCGGGATCTCCAGAGAGAGCCAATCCCACCGATGCCTTCGTATCTACAAAATGGAAAAGTTTGAAAGAGTTGCCAGCCAATGCGACGATTGCCACTGGCTCTGTTCGTCGGCAGGCAGCCATCCTTCGGCTAGCCCCTGGAATCCAATTTACAAGTTTGAGGGGTAATATCGATACGCGCCTAAGAAAACTGAATGATTTGGGATGGGACGGGATCATCATGGCCACCGCCGCACTACAGCGTTTGGGACTGGATGAGTATATCACCGAAGAAATGATTCCTGAAGAATTTGTTCCCTCCGTAGGTCAGGGGGCCATCGGAATTGAGATTCGAGAGGATCGAGAAGAATTAATTCCCATTTTGAAACCTATCTTTCACAATGATACGGTGGTGTGTTGCTCAGCGGAAAGGAAATTTGGCCAGGTTCTAGAGGCTGGTTGTTCGATCCCGCTTGGCGCCTGGGCACGTAAGATTGATGGCCAAATCGTCCTGACTGGTTTTGTTTCTAACTTCGAGGGCAGTGAGATAATTTTAGAAACACTCAGCGGTCCCTTCGACCAACCAGAGGAATTAGGGAATCAATTGGCAGAGCAATTTATTGCTCGTGGGGCCAGGGCTCTTCTGGGAACTTGACCATGCCTGAAAAGATAAATCAGATCATCTATACTGGCCTCAGAGCACCTGACATGTTGCTAGAGCCCGACAACAAGGTGAAGCTCTACCATCATCCCACCATCAGGGTTGACTACGATATAAAGCTTGAACCCCAAAAGGTTCAAGATGTCCTTTCACAAGACTGTTATCCCGTTTTCCTCAGTAGAAATGGCGTGGTTGGCTTGAATGCCTGGATGCAGTCCAGTCAAACCGAGCTGAGTTTTCAAGGGAAGCCGATCTGGTCTGTGGGAAAACAAACATCAAACGAAATTCGATCGACCCTAGGTGTCGAAGCTGGAGAACCTTTGGAACAAAACGCCCAGGGTTTGATTCGGCTGTTTAAAACAATCAAACCGCGACCTGTCGTTCTATTTTGTGCTGAAGATCCTCGGCCGGATTTTCCAAACTGGCTTAAAGAGAGTGGCTGGAGTTATAAGATTTTCCCTGTCTATCGTACGCTTTTAGTGCAAAATGAGGATTTGGCAAAAAGATTTGACAATTCGCCAAATGAATCAATTATTTTTACATCACCATCGACTGTGATGGGTTTTATCAAGAGTCTCAATCTGACTGACCTTCGCGGAGTAAAGTCAAGACTCATCTCTATCGGTCCTAGCACAAGTGAAACGATTAGCCAGTTTTCGGGTAAACTCTACGAGGAAGCCAGTGAACCGGATATCCGTCAATTATTAAAACAAATTATTAATGAAATGGGTCAATAAATGAATGGTCAACAAAGATTTATAGCAGCTTGCCGGCGTGAAAACCTGGAACGACCACCCCTTTGGCTTATGCGCCAGGCAGGTCGATACCTTCCTGAATATCGAAAAATGAAAGAACAGTACGATTTTGTCACTATGGTGAAAACACCCGAACTAGCTGCCAAGGTGACCCTCCAACCCATCGAACGATTCGGCTTTGATGCTGCTATTATTTTTTCGGATATCCTGGTCATACCTGAGGCGTTGGGACAAGCCTACTCTTTTCGCGAGAAAGGGGGCATCCAGATGGCTTTCGATATTAGGTCAGAAGATGATTTAGCCAATCTATCTCTTGATCGAGTGGAAGAACACCTCCAGTACGTTCCAGAGGCGCTTAAAATCACGCGTAGGCAATTGGGAGAAGAAACAGCCCTGATCGGATTCTCAGGCTCTCCCTGGACGCTAGCAACCTACATGATCGAAGGTGGGAGTTCCAAAGCATACGAATATGTTAAGGGAATGCTCTATCAGGATTCTAAGCTTTTACATAGATTGTTGGAATTAAATACTCAAGCCATCATAAAATATTTGCAAATGCAGGTAAATGCCGGAGTTGATGCGGTGCAGATATTTGATAGCTGGGCAGGTATCCTCTCAAGTGAGACATACTGGAAGACTTCCGGTCAATATATTGCACGAATTGTTGAGGCAATCTCACCCCAGGTTCCTGTCATTGTATTTGCCAAGGGCGCCCATACCTGGATGGATGCACTTAAACGAACGAAAGCTCAAGTTCTCGGGCTAGACTGGACTATCCCGATCAATCAATTTTATGATGATCTTCAGGGACAGACTGCAGTTCAGGGAAATCTGGATCCCGTGATCATGAGTTCTAATCCGGGTATCGTTAAACAGGAAGCACTCAAAATATTGGATGCGATGGATGGCAGACCCGGCCATATATTTAATCTTGGTCATGGCATTTTACCCTCAGCTAAAATTGAGTGTGTAGAAACCCTGGTAGAAACCGTTAAAAGTTATCGAGGTTGATAGAAAATAAATTGGACACTCCCCAGAATAATCAGATGAAGGTGTTTTATATATGTCATTAAAAGTTGATTTGGACCTGGTCACAAAATACAATCGTCCCGGTCCCCGCTATACCAGTTATCCCACAGCGCCACATTTTAGCCCAGAGGTGACTGCCCAGGATTGGGATCAGGCCATTGAAAAGAATAACATCAGTGCTGAGAGGGACCTCTCACTTTATCTCCATTTACCCTTTTGTGATACACTCTGCTATTTTTGTGGGTGCACGAATATCATCACCAGAAACCCTGAACATGTAGAAAAGTATCTTCAACATCTTCATCGCGAACTTGAGATGTTTGCCGATAAGATGAATCCGGATCGTAAGGTTGTTCAACAGCATTTTGGAGGAGGCACGCCTACCTATCTGGAGCCTGATCAAATCCGTAGGCTGGGGGAGAAGCTGCAAGTTCTGTTTCCCCGTGCTGCAGATGCTGAGATCGGATGCGAAATTGACCCCCGGGGTTTGACAAAAGAACATTTAAAGGCATTAAGAGAAGTGGGTTTCAACCGCAGTTCCATTGGTGTTCAAGATTTTAATCCCCAGGTACAACAGGCTGTGAATCGGATTAATTCTGAATCCATGTTGAGGGAAATCGTTGGCTGGCATGATGAGTTGGGATTTTCATCACTAAATCTGGATTTGATTTATGGCCTACCCTTCCAAACGCCCAAAAGTTTTGAGAAGACTCTGCAAACCATTTTATCATTCAAACCAGACCGCCTGGCTGTATTCAGCTATGCTCATGTACCCTGGATGAAACCCAATCAAAAACTGATCAAAGAAAGCGATCTACCCACCCCAGAGGTCAAACTGGAAATGTTGAAAATGATCATTGAGACCTTAACCAGCTCAGGATATGTCTACATCGGAATGGATCACTTTGCCCGGGTAAATGATGAATTGGCCATTGCTCAACGTGAAAAAACTCTCCAACGTAATTTTCAAGGATATAGTACCAAAGCTGGTGTGGATATTTACGCTTTTGGAATGTCATCCATCAGTCAGGTCGACCAGATATACGCCCAGAACACAAAAGATATCAACCAATATTATGAGCACATCAGCAAGGGCGAATTGCCCCTGGAAAAGGGCTATATTCTCACTGCCGAAGACAGTCTCAGACGCACTGTGATCATGCGTCTCATGTGCGATCTGGAATTGAATTATGATAAGATGGGGTCTCAACTTGATCTGGATTTTAGAAGCCACTTTGCTAAAGAGTTGACCAACCTCAATGAATTTGAGCAGGATGAATTGATCCTACTGAATGAAACGGGTTTGACGGTGACTGACGAGGGTCGTCTATTTATCAGAAATATCGCCATGACCTTTGATGCCTATCTGGGTGAGGGAGAGGGCCGTTTTTCAAAAACGATCTAACTGGACAGATTGAGAGAAGACACGCATAATGAAAACCGCAATCGTCCTGGCAAATCTGGGAGCCCCGTCCAAACAGGAGGAAGTTCGGCCATTTCTGAAACAACTATTTGGTGATGCTGACATTTTTCGATTTCCCTTTGGACGATTAGGTCAGGCGTTTTTCTCTAGCATGATTTCGAAATTCCGTGCTCCCAAATCACGTAAGTTTTATCAAGCGATTGGAGGGGGATCACCACTGGCTGCCAATACGGTGGCTCAGGCCGATGCGCTACGAGAAAGGTTCACGGATAATGAAGAGATTCATATTTTTACTGCCCAGCGCTACTGGCATCCTTTCTTGGCTGAGGTCGTGGAAGAAATTCGCAATGGGGCTTTTGAGAAGATCATTCTCCTGCCACTATTTCCCCATTACTCAACCACCACCACCCTCTCCATCATCAACGAGTGGAAGCGTCATGACAGTGGATTACCTGAGCCAATCTTAGTCGAGAATTTTTATGGTGAGCCAGAGTATAATCTTGCCTGTGCCGAAAAAATATCTGACGCACTCAAGGATTTTAAAGAGCCGCCCCACATCATTTTCTCAGCCCATTCCATACCCCAGAGTCGGGTAGCTGGGGGGGATCCCTACGTGAGCCAGATTCGTGAAAATCTTGAACGTATCATGAAAAATTTGCCAGAAGACTTGACCTGCTCGTTGGCTTTTCAGAGCAAAGTGGGGCCGGTGAAGTGGGTCGGTCCACCGCTTGAGGATGAATTGGAAACATTGGCCCGCACCGGTAGGGACCAGGTAATCATCTATCCAATTTCGTTTGTCTCAGAACATGTGGAGACTTTATATGAACTCGATGTGGAATTTGCAGAGAAAGCCTCGGAAATGGGTTTCAAAAGATTTGTACGAGCCTCCACGGTTCAAACTTCAGAAAAATTTATCAACGTGCTGGAAAAACTGATTCGAGAAAGATTGTAATATGACACAAAGAGTAGCAGTGATTGGAGCCGGTGTGGCGGGCTTAACTACAGCTTTTTACCTGAAAAAGGCTGGTTGGGATGTCACGGTTTATGAAGCCTCTCAAGAGGTCGGTGGTGCGATTAAAACCCGTGTCGAAAATGGCTTTACGGCAGAGCTGGGTCCCAATACCGTACTGGAGACCTCCACGCGAATTGCCGAACTTATCGATGCTGCCGGGCTAAACAACGAGAAGATCTATGCCAATGCAGATGGTCAAAAGCGATTTATCGTTAAGCACAAAAAACCGGTGGCCTTGCCTGGATCTCCGCTGGGATTTATTCTAACCCCTCTGTTTAGTCTGGGTACCAAACTGGGGTTGATTAAAGAACCTTTTATCCCAGCCTGGGACAATTCTTATGAAGAATCCCTGGCTGATTTTGTGCTGCGACGCCTGGGACAGGAGTTTTTGGATTACGCCATCAATCCCTTTGTGGCAGGTGTATATGCCGGTGATCCGCGGAAGCTGAGTGTCAAACATGGATTTGCCAAATTATATGCGCTGGAGCAAAAATACGGGAGCCTGATCAAGGGTCAGATCCAGGGTGCCAGGGAACGTAAAAAAAGTTCTGAGGAGTCCAAGCAAAGTGCCAAGATGATCTCCTTTAAAAAGGGATTGAGTACACTTCCTGAGACCCTAGCCAGCAAGTTGGGCAGCGATTTGAAACTTGGCGCATTAGTTCAATCTATGACCCGGAATGGGCATCAGTGGAAACTCTTATTTTCAGAGGAAGGTTCTCAAGCTCAGGAACAAGAGGTTGACCACATTATTTATGCTGGACCGGTTCATAAATTAGCCTCCATCCAAATGAATGGAGAGGCTTTCCCCGAATTTGAAGCATTGTCAGATGTACATCATCCACCTGTGACCACTATGACCTTAGGGTTCAAAAGGGATCAGATCAAACATGCCCTGGATGGCTTTGGAATGTTGGTGCCCGAAGTCGAGGGCTTGAATATTCTGGGTGCCTTATTTACATCAACCCTTTTTGATCAGCGGGCACCGGATGGCTATGTGACCATTACGGTATTTATCGGTGGGGTCCGTCAGCCAGAATTAACTGAATTGGCCGATGAGGAGCTGCTGAATGTCGTCCTTAGCGATCTAAATACCTTGCTGGAAATAGAGGGTAAACCGGTTCAAACCTTTATCCAGAAATGGTCCAAGGCCATTCCCCAGTACAATGTGGGTTATGGAAAATACAAAACCATTCTGGGAAATCTGGAGACAAGCCATTCAGGTCTGCATTTTGCGGGGAACTATCTAGCAGGTATCTCGGTTGCTGACACCATCAAGCACGCATCTGAATTGACTGACGCCTTGATTGCGCAGTCGAAATGAGGAGAAAATAATTATGTCTAAAGCATTGTTCGATCTCGTGCAACGGCCCCGTAGATTGCGTCAGGATAGTAACTTTCGGGACATGTTACGTGAGACCAGCCTGTCAAAGGACAATCTGATCTACCCCATGTTTGTGACGGCAAAGCCCAACACCAAACACGCTATTCAAACCATGCCAGGTATTTATCAATGGTCTTTGGATCGCATCGATGAAGAAATCCAGGAACTCCTTACAGTAGGTATTAAAAAATTGATCCTTTTCGGGATTCCCGAGGAAAAAGATGCTGTAGGTAGTGACGCCATCAGCGATCAAGGCATCATCCAGCAGACCTTGCGTAAATTAAAATCAGAATATCCTGAATTAATGTTGATCACCGATGTGTGTATGTGTGAATACACTGACCATGGGCATTGTGGCATTCTTTCGGATCATGACGTAGATAATGATCAAACTCTGAACTATCTGCAAAAGCAGGCAATTAGTCATGCTCAAGCTGGTGCAGATATGATTGCCCCATCCGGCATGATGGATGGTATGGTTGGTGCCATCAGGGATGGTCTTGATGATCATGATTTTCCTCAGATTCCAATCATGAGTTATGCGGTAAAATACGCATCAGCCTACTATGGCCCTTTCCGTGATGCGGCTGAGTCAGCTCCCCAGTTTGGAGATCGTAAAACCTATCAAATGGATCCAGCCAACCGACGCGAAGCATTGAGAGAAGCTGAGTTGGACATTGAACAAGGTGCTGATATTATCATGGTCAAACCAGCGCTGGCTTACCTCGACATCATCTCTTTGATAAAAGAATCGACAACTTTACCAGTTGCCTGCTACAATGTCAGCGGCGAGTACAGTATGATCAAAGCTGCAGCTGAAAAGGGCTGGATTAATGGTACGGATGTAATGATGGAAACCCTGTTGTCCATGAAACGAGCCGGTGCGGACATCATTCTTAGCTATTTTGCCAAAGAAGCCGCAAAACATCTTTAAATGGTTAAAAATCACGAGGAGTGATCCAGAAATGTCAAAAAGCCAAGAATTAATGCAACGAGCCCAGAAAAGCATTCCAGGCGGGGTCAACTCACCAGTGAGGGCTTATAAAAGCGTGGGTGGGACACCGCCCTTCATCACACATGCTGAAGGTGCTTATATTTTTGATGCAGATGGCAATCGATATCTGGATTTTGTTGGGTCCTGGGGTCCAATGATCCTGGGGCATGCCCATCCTGAGACATTATCAGCGGTGATGGACAGAGCCAAACAGGGCTTGAGCTTTGGAGCACCCACTGAACTTGAAATAGACTTGGCCGAGCTAATTATCGATCGGGTTCCTGGGTTAGAAATGGTACGCCTGGTAAACAGTGGTACAGAGGCAACCATGAGTGCCATTAGAGTGGCACGAGGGGTAACCGGTAGGGATAAATTTATCAAATTTGATGGCAACTATCATGGTCATGCTGATGCTTTTCTGATTGCTGCAGGATCCGGGGCAATGACCCTGGGTGAGCCAAATTCCCCGGGAGTCCCTCGAGGAACTGCCGCCGACACGCTATTAGCCCAATTCAATGACTTGGATTCGGTGGAGAGAGTCTTCAAGGAACATCCTGAACAGATTGCAGCAGTGATTGTCGAACCGGTCAATGGCAATACTGGCTGTATTCCACCAAAGCAGAATTTCCTACATGACCTAAAAGAGCTTTGCCATCAATATGGAAGTTTACTCATCCTGGATGAGGTGATGACTGGCTTCAGAATTGCTGCTGGGGGTGCTATTGAACGTTATTCAATTGATCCTGATCTTGTTACTTATGGCAAAGTGATTGGTGGGGGAATGCCCATTGGAGCTTATGGAGGAAAACGGGAGTACATGGAGCAAGTCGCACCTGCTGGACCTATTTACCAAGCCGGAACATTAAGTGGAAACCCAGTGGCAGTGACCGCCGGTATGGAAACTCTCAAACGATTAACCAGTGATACCTACGAATCTCTTGAACAGCTTGGTCAGCAGTTAGAAAATGGAATTCAGTCCATTGTAGAGACAAAGGACTTACCACTCTCTCAACATCGTGTTGGGAGCATGTTTACCCTCTTTTTTATGCCAAATGCACCAACGAATACACTTGATGTGGCTAAATGTGACATTGATCGGTTTAATCAGTATTTCAATATAATGCTGGACAAAGGAATTTATCTGGCTCCAAGCCAATATGAGGCAGGGTTTCTTTCTACTGCCCATCAACCGGAGGATATTGATGTCTTTCTCAATCATATGGACTCAGCATTAGATTCGGTTTATTAGTAATTGAGAAGAACCTGAGATTCTAATCTTCTAAAGAGTAATTCTAAGAAGAACCCGAAGGGCTCAAAAACCAGGGTTTATGAGACTGCAAATTAACCTCTGAGTGTTGAGACACCCTTTTTGAGACCAAATAGGTCGTTTCCCACCCCAAAACTGACATAGGGATTTTCAGTCCCTTTGTTGGGCTTTGTAAGTGGTTGTGTATCTGGGTGTTGTGGAGGTTTGTGTTCTTGCGTGTGCACTATATGTGCAGCACTTATACAAGAATATGGGAATTGATTCTGACTCTTGAAGATGTGCGTTATTCTAAGAAAGATTTCCAAAGAAAATATTTGGATAATGATCCAAAGTCTATTAGTATTGAGACGCAATCGCAATAAAAGAGATTTGTGGATGAAACCATTTATGGGGGGATGCTCAGAAAGGAGCTACTACAATTGAATAAGACACATCTTTTAGGACTCATGATTCTAACACTCACCATGCTGTTTACTAAACCAACATTAGCCCAAGATTTCTCAGACATCGAATCAAGCTTTTTCCAAGCCTCCAGTCAGATCGGCGGTTATGGAGAAATGCATTATAACCAGACCATTGATGAGGGTGGGAACAGCTCTGCCAATCTAGATTTCCATCGCTTTGTAATCTTTTACAGTCACGCTTGGTCAGAGAAGTGGTCGTTCAAATCCGAAATTGAATTAGAACACAACTTTGTTAAAAATGGACAGGGCGAACTGGAACTCGAACAAGCTTTTGTAGATTACCATCATTCAACTGGTTTCGGTTTTCAGGCTGGTGTACTGCTCCCCAGTGTTGGTCTCATAAACGAA
>Ga0307989_1001675_pt1 | contig 11477 bp, 11 predicted proteins | sample EllFjometagen185_FD_203164 | JGI IMG/M metagenome (GOLD analysis project Ga0307989, IMG submission 203164) | Marine microbial communities from Ellis Fjord, Antarctic Ocean - #185 | ecosystem: Environmental > Aquatic > Marine > Unclassified | place: Southern Ocean | collected 2014-10-08 | reverse complement strand
GTCGGTTTGCATATTGCGAACATCTAACTGTTCAAAATTCGCTTTTCGTTCCGTCCAGTCTGTTTTATTTTTAATTGGTTGCGGGTTAAAAATAGAAACCCTGAATTCCCTGTTTTTTTCGATGTTGAATTTCAATCCCAGTCCAACAACAGTTTTGAGCAGTGCATCGGGTTTTTCAACAGAAATAATTACTATGTTTTGTTGTGGGTCCAGATTTGAAACCTTTTCAATTAATTCGGTAATCGCATCAATATTATAAATGTATCTATCGCTGGTTTCTTCCCAGCTAATTTCTTCGCCTGTAATTTCAATTTCTTCCGATTTGTCAGAAATACATTCCGGCATGTTTTTTATCAACTCGTTTTCGGTGCCAATAACTTTGTTTAGCGTATGTAATATTGCACAAACCGAAATGTCGACCAGTTTTGCAGCGTCTTTGAATGTTGCAAAACGCGCAACGGTATTGTACATGGCGGGTATTTGCAGTTTCTTAAATCGTGGCGAAAGCTCTGTTAAAACGGGCTTTAATTGCGGGTATAAATCTAATGTAGCTTTTACTGTATCTTTTCCCAGAATTGGTTTGATTTCATCTTTGTCGTTAACAGCTACTTCAGACTTATCTTTTTCCCGTACCTGTTCAACTTCTTCAGTCGAAATGGCCAACACCGGACAAACATCAAGTGCCTGGTCGCATTCATCTTCTTCATCGTTATTCGCAGGTTGACTTTTTACGAATGCAATATTCGCATCGTTCATCTCAAAATTTTTTGTTGCAACCATTGCACAAGCCCTGCAACCAATACACTCTTCTGCATCTACTTTAAATATTTTCATATTCTCAGCAATTAGTTTTGTATAATCTTATCCCAAATCGAATAAAATTCTTTACTTATTTTTTCATCGGGAACATATTCAACAATTGTTTTTCCGTGAACCATAGATTCTACCATAGTTGTAGTAAAAGGCAAACTACCAATCAGCGGGATTTTATTTTCTATTAAATATTCTTCCACCTTTTTTGTAACCTCAAGGTTTAAATCGAATTTATTAATAACTGCAAAAACGGGAATGTTAAAAGAATTAACCAAAACAACCAATCTTTGTGCATCGTGCAATCCCGAAAGCGTTGGTTCTATTACCAATAAAACTACATCGGTCCCGGTAACCGAAGCAATTGCCGAGCATCCAATTCCGGGAGGGCCGTCGTTGATAATATAATCGGCTTTAATATCTGTTGCAATTTCTTTTGCTTTTTTCCGTACTTCGGTAACCAGTTTCCCCGAGTTCTCTTCGCCAGGTCCCATTTTTGCATGTACCAAAGCCCCAAATCGAGTTTCGGAAACGTACCAATGGTTGTTGTTGTTATGAACAGATTCGATAGCATTCTCTGGGCAAACACGTTCGCACAAGCGGCATCCTTCACACTGAAAAGGATTTACTTCTAATTGCTCCACCGAATTCGGATGAATAGCATCGAAATGGCAATGTTCAACACACAACCCGCAGTTGGTACATATTTCGGAGTCGATAACAGCAACAGTTCCGCTATCGAAATCGTAGGTTTCTTTTATTTCAGGATTAAAAATAAGGTGCAAATCGGCAGCATCAACGTCGTTATCGCAAAACACTGCATTTTTTGCCACCGACGCAATTGCTGCTGCCACGCTGGTTTTTCCGGCTCCGCCCTTTCCGCTTAAAATGGTAATTTCCTTCATATTTTTAAAATTTGAATCAAAACACAAGAATCAAAACACAAGACTTAAAAACCACTCAGTTGACTCCTGATAGAATCCCAATATTTTGGGGCAGGCTGGGGCAAGTTTTGTGTGAAATTATTTCTCATGCTTGTTTAAATGATTGCGATTTTTTACTCATTAATTCTTCGGCAATTTCTAAGTAAATGCTCTCAATTTCTTTTGGTATATTTTCAAGTATTTCGCCAGATGCATAATTGGCAGCATATTCTTTTGCAAAGGGAATAACGCCCAATAATTCGATATTCTCTTTTTTGAGAAAGTGGTACACTTCATCGGAACCTAATCCACCTTTGTTTACAATTACCCCGAACGGTTTTTGTAAATCTTTTAATAATTCCACGGTAATTTTCAGGTCGTGCAAACCAAACGGCGTAGGTTCGGTAACCAATATTATATAATCGGCATCAGAAACTGTTTCAACAACCGGGCAACTTGTTCCGGGAGGAGCATCGTAGATGGTTATCGAATTATTTTCAGCAACTTCTTTTTTTACCTCTTTAATAAGCATTGTTTGCATAGCAGAGCCAATTTCCAAACGGCCTTCGGTAAGTCCGTTTCCAATTCCGGTATCGAAATGTGAGATAACTCCGAGAACTTGTGGATATTCTGTTATTGCACCATATTCGCAGGCAACACTACACGCTCCGCACGAATGGCACAAATCGTTATTTACTTCGGCAAATTCGAGACTTTTTACAATTGTAATGGCGTTAAATTCGCACCACTCCACACATTTTCTACAAAAAGTGCAGGTTTCTACATCAATTTTTGGAATTAGCTGATGTACCTTTTTTTCTTCAATCAGTTTCGGATTATTGAAAAAAATGGCGTCGTTTGGTTCTTCTACATCGCAATCAACCAATCTAATATTCTTGTCAAAGTATTTTCCAATAGTGTGGTACAAATTCACCGAAACGGTTGTTTTTCCAGTACCGCCTTTCCCGCTTGCAACTGCAATCTTCATCTTTTCTTTAAAATTATTTCTTTGGGAATATTCCCATTTTTAAAATGTTTGTCGAGCCAACCTGATTTTACATTTTCCCTATTATCGAAGTGTTTTACAAAAGGTTTTATATCCAGAAGAGGAGTTCCATCAAATATATCTACCTGAGAAAAGAATAATTTATTTTCAATAATCTTATTTATTTTCACTATTGAAAAACCAATTTTATTTGGACGGTTTGGACTGCGAATTGCAAATATGCCATGTTCTTCGGGTTCAAGATAAGGCCTTGATTCTATTTCTTCCTTTTTTGATTTATGAAAATAAAAAATTAAGATGGCGTGGCTAAATTCATCAAGATGTAATAATCCACCGGAATACTTGTCATGCAAAACACAACAACCTTCCACACTATCGTCAAAACGTCCTTGAATCGGAATATTTTCCGGCGATTTGTATGGAGTGTTAATAATTCCGATAGGATGTAAAACTATATCCTCCATTTTAGTGGTCGCAAAGGTTTTTACCAGTGTTTAATTCGTCTTTAAAATAGTTTTCGATTAATGCGGAAGCCGTTCCTTTTGCTACTCCTAAATACACTTGAATATTATTATAAGCAAACAGGTCTTGCGCTTTTTGTCCCATACCACCGGCAATAATTACTTCTACATTTTGTTCGGCTAAAAATTTTGGATAAACACCGGGTTGATGCACTGGCGGAGTTATCATTTCTTCACTAATTATTTGACTGTCTTTTGTTTCAACCACAGCAAATTTTTCACAATGACCAAAGTGAGCAGTTATCTCACCATTTAAAATCGGAATAGCAAATTTCATATTATTTTATTTTTTTGAGTTTAAAATCAATTGTTAATTTTTATTTGTGGTTTATTTTTTATTTAACAACTCTTCGCGCACCATAACATGCCCGCACTCCGGACATTTTAGTGTAGTGCATTTTACTCCGCTCTGGTGTTCTGTTTTAGTTCCGCATTTTGTACAAACACACGAACCTCCAATTCCCATCGCTCCTCCATTATTTCTTCCTCTTCCACCGCCCTGGCCCAAGCCACGCCCTTGTCCCATATTCATTCCTTTTCCTGTATTCCTCATTTTTTTATTTTTAATTCGATAAGCAGAAAAATGGAACAGCATTATTTTTGAACGTGTTCCATCTTTAAAAAATCATTCTCCCGTTGTTTTCGAGAGTCTTTCTTCTAACAAAGACAATTGATTTTTGAGGGTATTAATCTCATTTTCAATCACTGTCTTTTCTGAAACTTCTGGGATATTTGTGAAGTTTTGGTTTCTGAAACCATGTCGGTTTCCAAATCCATTGCCAACTCCCAATCCACGATTACGTGAAAAACCACCTTGGAATCTTCTTCCAATTCCTCTTCTTCCATAATTGTTTTCATCGTTTTCATGATCGCTGTTTTCGCGAAATCCCATCCTTCTTCCCGTCATCGGACCCTGTCCGGCGGGTCCAGTTCTGTTAAATCCTGGCATCTTGTTTAAATTTAAATTCCTAAAATTCGGGCATCAATTCTAAAAACAGAATTAATGTCAATTGTATAATCTGTTAAGAGCAGCTTATCGGTAATAACATTTACCCTCAAAGCTATTTGGTCGGTTTTTATGTATTCCTGTAAATCGTCTGTTGATGTTTCTAATTCCAAAAAATCGCCTGTTTCAGGATCTACCGATCCATTCCATGCAATTAATTTTTCTTCAAGGTTTTCGCTACTTATGTATATATTAATAGATTCTAAAAAGGTAAAATCACCATCAGTTGGAATCGATATTTGGAGACTTAGTTCTTTCAGTATTACCTCTTCAATTAAATCTTTACGCGTATCATTTATTTCGAAATTCGATTCTGAATTGGTTTCTATAGCAGGTGTCGCTAAGTTAAAAGGCAGGTTTATTCCTACAAGCGATTCGATAGTTATTTGTGTATTATAGTCTAAATCGAAAACCGTTAATTGATTTATTTTTTCGCAACTTGTTTGCGAAAAAAATATCAAAACTCCCAGAATAATATATTTTATTTTTTGTGTCATCTCAATCAAACAACCCGGGTTTGTTTTAGTTTTTCATTTTATCAATTATCTCCTGAATAGTTTTACTATTGTCGTCTAATGCTACCATTTGTACTTTGAATCGCTCGAGTAAGGATTTTGCTTTGGGACCGAAATCTCCTGAAATAACTTGTTTTACACCTAACTCAGCTGCTTTTTCTGCACTTTTTGTGCCAGCTCCTCCTTGTGCATTTATATTCTCATTTTCGATAAAAACAGCCTCTTTTGTTTCTGAATTGTATTTACAAAACCAGGCAGCTCTTCCAAATCGTAAATCGAACTTCGAATTCATACTGTTGCCTTCCGACGTAATTAACATTTTCATAATTATTTTTTATAGTATTTATTTATCTCATAATCAGGTACAAATTTAAGTAATATATATGTGATAAACAAATTTAAAAAGAACATATGTTCTTTAAAAAATATGTATCAATAACTTTATTGTATTTTGTTAATTAATTTACTAAAGTCTAATGTTCAGTAAATGATTGATTTACAACTGGTTTTTATACAAAGAAAGTGATGGTGTTATAAAATTGACAATTCTTAAAAAAAGAATAAATTAGTTTTATTCTTTTTAGCTCTTTAAGAAATAAAGAATGCAAACGAATATATTTGAAAAAGTTATGAATTTTAAAACTATGCTCAAAACAAATATTTATTTTTGTACATTAGAACCAAAAGTAATTTTTCACATAAAAATATTACTTTGGTGAAGTACGCTATTATCAGTTTATGAAAATTAGTCAAAACAATTTTGCCAAATTATCCTTATATAAATAGATTTTGAGAAAAAATAAAAATATGAATAAGCTTAAACAAGTTCTTTTTTTGCTCCTCGTCCTTCTTTTTAGGTTTACTGTCTCATCGCAGGAAAATCTGATTACCATCGAGCAAGCAGTTGAAACGGCATTTAAAAACAATGCAGAATTGAACCAGATGCGGGCTCAATTAATAGAAAAAGAGAACATCTGGAGAACAGAAACAGGAATTTCTTCGCCTGAATTTAGCTATTTTAAAGAGGGAGTAAGTTCTGATCCGGCAAGTCCATACGCCGAAAAAAGAATCGCCGTTTCGCAAGAAATAGATTTTCCTTTAACTACATCTTACCGCTTAAAAGGGCTTAAACACGAAGTTGAGGCAAAACAACTTGAAATTGCTTCGAAAGAAAAAACGATAAAAGTTCGGGTAAAAAGTAAATATGTTGAAATCCTTTATGCTCTTTATCTCCAGAAATCGAGACAAGAACAATTGAAATTAGTTGAAGATTTATACAAAGCTGTTTATACGCGATTTGAATCGGGAATGGGAAATGGTATCGATCTTACCAATGCTGAGCTCCAGTTGGATGAGGCAAAAAATGATCTTGATCAATCGGAGTGGATACTTCATCAGGCGCGATACGGTCTGTTTTATGATATGGGACTTCCGGTCGATCAGCAAAAATATACCATCGAATTTTCTGACACTTTACAAACAATTCATCTTGATATTTCCCAAATATTCCTTCTTGCCATTCAAGAAGAACAGCCCGATTACAAAGCAGCAGAACATCGGTTAAACGCTAGTAATTATTTTATTAAAGAGGCAAAAAGTAATATACTTCCCGACATTCGATTTAGTATTTATAAACAGGATTACGGGAGTGGTTACAATTTTAATGGTTTCGAGGTAGGTTTGAGCATGCCTTTGTGGCTTCCTTTTGAACAAAAAGGAAATATAAAAATAGCCGAAGCTCGACGATCGGAAATAATATGGCAGCAAACTGAAATAAAACTTAATATGAAAAAGCAAATTGAATATGCCTGGCATAATTATTCTGTAAGCCGATCTATAGTTAATAGGTACAACGAAACCTTAAAACAAAAGGCTCAAAAACTTCAAAGCTTATCTTTAAAAGCGTATCAGCTGGGCGAAATTGATTTGTTAAATCTGCTAAATGCTCAGCAAATTTATATTAAAAGCGAGCAACGTTATATTACTGCATTGCGTGATTATTATCTGCAACTTGTAGCTCTTGAGCAATATTTAGAACAAGATCTTATTTATTAAATTAAACTGTATGAAATCTATAGTCTTCAAAATAATAGTAGTAACAACCATTGTAACAATGGTTTCGTGCAATCAGCGTAAAACCGATGGAACAGAAAAAGCTGTAGTTCATACGGAACTGCCTCCTTCTTTACAAGAGAAAGACAACAGTGCTGTTTTGGTTCAACTTTCTGATAATCAGATTTCAGGTCTCTCAATTGAAACGATGAAAATATCAAGTCGGATTACTGATTATGTTGTTTCTGCACCTGGTGTTGTTTTTCCTGCACCTAACCATTCGAGTATTATTAGCACACCCATTAATGGGCAGATAAATACCATAAATGTTTATGAGGGAGATAATGTGGTTAAGGGGCAAGAGTTATTCAGAATTCAAAGTCTTGAATTTGGTACTCTTATTTCAGAATACCTTCAGGCACAAGCCGAAGAGAAATTTCAAACGAATAGGTTGGCAAGGTTAAAGCAACTTGTTGAAGAATCGATAAGTTCGGCAAGCGAGTTAGATCGAGCGACTTCTGAATACCAGAGAGCAATGGCGATGGTGAAATCGGCTTATGCAAAATTGCGTGCAGTGGGAGTCCCCGATAAAGAAATAGTAACATTTCGCGATGCTGAAAATTTCGATCCTACTTTAAAAATTTATGCTCCAATAAGCGGAGTTATTGAAAAAAACTTTGTTGAATTAGGACAATCTGTAAATGCCCTGGAAAATCTTTCGCGTATTTTAGATACACGCGAAATTTTAATCCGTGGTTATGTTTCGCCGGGTGAAGCAAGATCGGTTTCGTTGGGAGATTCAGTAATCATTTCGAAACGCCAACAACAAGGTGATCCAATTTTAGGGGTTATATTATCAAAAAATCCCGGGTTGGACGAAAATACTCGTTCAGTTATTGTTAATATTATTATTCAGTCGAAGAATGGGTGGCCTAAACCTGGCGAAAACCTACGGTTAGCAATAACAACTTCAACAAAAAAAGAGGTAATTGCAATTCCTTTTGAAGCACTTACTTATGATGGTGATCAGGCAATTGTTTTTGTGAAAAAATCCAATAATATTTATGAAAAACGCGCCATTCAGGTTGATGAAATAAACGACCGATTTGTTTTTGTAGAAAGTGGTTTGTCTGAAAATGAAGAGATTGCTATCACCAAAGTATTTAGCTTAAAAGCACTTTCACGATTCGATATTGATTCAGAGGAATAATAAAAGTAAAATTAGAAAAAATGCTTCAAAAGATAATATCATTTAGTGTCAGGCAAAAGTATGTAGCACTTTCACTTGTTGTTTTAATGGGTGTTGGTGGATATTTTTCGCTTATACAATTACCCATCAACTCGCTTCCGGATGTTACTCCGGTGCAGGTTTTGGTTATTACAAAAGCAGGCAGATACTCACCATTTGACGTAGAGAAATTAGTAAGTTATCCGATTGAAACGGCTATGAACGGACTGCCGGATGTGGCTGAAGTGAGGTCGATTTCGCAGTTTGGATTATCAGCAGTTACGGTTGAATTCGATGAGGGAACCGATATTTATTTTGCCAGACAGATTGTAAGTCAACGCTTACAGTCGATTGTTGATGAATTACCTCCCGATGTTTCCAGCCCAAGTTTGGGGCCCATCTCAACAGCCCTTGGCGAAATTTATCAGTATGTAGTGAAAGGCGATAATTATTCCTTAACCGAGTTACGAGAGATTCAAGATTGGCTGATTGCACCACAGCTTAAAATTGTAAAAGGTGTAACGGAAATAAATTCTTTTGGTGGTTTTGTTAAACAATACGATGTAATTGTTCAGCCTGGTTTATTGCGAACTTATGGGATAGGTATTCCCGATGTTATGGATGCCATTTCGAACAACAATAGTGTTTCGGGAGGAAATTTTCTGGAACACAACGGCGAACAATATATAATCCGTGGATTTGGCCAAATTAATAAAATGGATGATATACGAAATATCATTGTCAAAAATATTAACAACAAACCTATATTTATTAGAGATATTGCAGACGTTGTTCCCGGAAAACAAATAAGACAGGGTGGCGTGACCAAAGATGGAAATGGGGAAGTAATAACGGGAATTATAATGATGTTGCGCGGTGGTAACGGGCGAAAAGTAATATCTTCAATTGAAGAGAAAATTGAAACTATTAATGCAAGCTTACCAGAAGGTGTAAGCATTGAAAAATTTTACGACCAATCGGATTTAATTAACCGAACAACCAGCACAATTTCAACTAATTTAATTGAAGGAGGATTTCTGGTTATCGTTGTGTTATTGTTGTTATTGGGTGAAATATCGGGGGCCCTTATTGTTGCCATGGTAATTCCGCTTTCCATGCTTTTTGCTTTTATGGGAATGCGTGAATTCGGGCTGGCAGCTAACTTAATGAGTCTTGGAGCGATTGACTTTGGGATGGTGGTTGACGGTTCGGTAGTTATGGTGGAAAATATTGTACATCGCCTTCAAAAAGACAAAGGAGAGTCAAAAGACTCGATTATTATAAAAGCGGCGCAACAAGTTGTGCGACCCATATTTTTCGGGGTACTAATTATTTTAATGGTATATGTTCCCATAATGACTTTTACAGGAATGGAGGGAATTCTGTTCCGTCCGATGGCAATTACGGTAGCGGCGGCGGTTTTGGGTTCGTTAATACTTGCACTGGTTTTTGTGCCTGCCATGTCGGCTATTGTTTTTAGAAAAGGGATAAAAATCAGAAAGAATCGATTAATAAACTGGTTGCGACCTTGGTACGAAAAGGGACTGCAAAAAAATATGGATAGGCGCTGGTTTGTGATTACACCTGCTATTATTGTTTTTATTGCCTCGTTGTTTGTAATGAAACAGTTAGGTACGGAGTTCCTTCCTGAGTTGGATGAAGGATCAATTTTAGTTGAACAGGTAAGAATGCCTTCGGTAACATTGGAGGAGTCGATGGAAAATGCCGATTGGCTGGGTGGAAATTTGCTTGCTAATATTCCTGAAATAGAAACGGTTGTTCCAAAAACTGGTCGTTCAGATTTGGCGAACGATTGGATGGGAGTGCATCAAACTGATGTTTGGGTGGTTTTAAAACCTGAAAAAGAGTGGAGAAAAGGGATAACAAAAGATGATATTATTGCGGAAATTGAGCCATATCTGCAAACTGAACCCGGTTTGGCTTACAATTTTACGCAACCAATTGCAATGCGGGTTGATGAATTGACAAGTGGTGTTAAATCTGATCTCGCTGTTAAAATCTACGGAGAAGATCTTGATGTATTGAGCAATATTGGCGACCGAATTTCGGAACTGTTACCTGGTTTATCGGGAACTGATAATTACTATGTTGAACAGACAGATGGACAACCTTATCTCACCATTCAAATAGACCGCGATGCAGTTGCTTCGTTTGGGTTGAATGTTGATAATGTTCAGAAAGTAATTGAAGCCGGAATTGGCGGACAGCAAGCTGGTCAGGTTTATGAAGGTCAGCGAAGATTCGATATTTTTGTTCGGTACCCGGAAGACATTAGAAACAAACTGCAAAAAATACAGGAAGTCCCTGTTCAGCTTCCGAATGGCGATTTTATTCCATTAAAACGTGTGACCGAAATTGAACTGCAGGAAGGTCCGCGAGAGATTCAGCGAGAAAATGGTTGGCGTAGATTAATTGTAGGTATAAATATTAAAGATATTGATTTAGGAACCTATGTTGCCGAGCTGCAAAAAGAAATTGAGTTTAAGGCAGAAATTCCTTCAGGTTATTTTATTGATTACGGTGGAACTTTTGAAAACCAGCAACGTGCCATGCGTCACTTAATGTTAGTAGTACCACTTTCTATATTTATAATTATTGGACTTTTATACCTCAATTTTGGTAGAATGAGATATGCATTATTAATCTTGCTCAATCTTCCATTTGCATTATCAGGTGGCGTATTTCTTTTATGGATTCGAGGAATGTACCTTTCTATTTCAGCTAGTATTGGCTTTGTTGCATTGTTTGGTGTAGCTGTTTTAAATGGAATAGTATTAATCGACCACATAAATAACTTACGAAAGGAGAATAAAACCGCAGACCTGAAAAAAACAATTATTGAAGGTTCGGTTGATCGTTTGCGGCCGGTATTAATGACGGCGCTGGTAGCTAGTCTCGGATTTATACCAATGGCATTTAATACCGGACCAGGCTCCGAAGTACAGCGACCTTTGGCAACAGTTGTTATTGGTGGATTAATAACTTCAACATTCTTAACATTATTAGTACTTCCGATTATTTATTATTGGATGGATAAGAAAAAAGCAAAAGTTCAGAAATAAATTATTTCAGGCGCAAGTTTCTTTTAACAATCGTGTCATATTTCAAAATGAAAATGTAATTTCATTTTAATAAATTTGAAATATCGTACGTATGAAGAAAAAATTTAGCTGGAAGGTTTTTATCAGTTTTGGATTAACCTATGCGTTTATTATTATTTTTATCTCAGGCTTAATGTTATACACGTCTCCTCCAGGACGTTACGCTCATTGGGTTGATTGGAGAATTCTTGGTTTTACCAAAGATGGTTGGGGAGGACTTCATATTATTTTCTCTTTCACTTTCGTTATTCTTTCTATTTTTCATCTGTTTACAATTAACTGGGCATCATTTTT